>Ga0079104_1000073_pt1 | contig 152269 bp, 144 predicted proteins | sample MedtruBG_FD_76829 | JGI IMG/M metagenome (GOLD analysis project Ga0079104, IMG submission 76829) | Root nodule microbial communities of legume samples collected from California, USA - Medicago truncatula BG | ecosystem: Host-associated > Plants > Roots > Nodule | place: USA: California...
GAGAGGTCCTGCAAAGCTGGCAGCACTACTACAACTGGCATCGACCTCACCACGGCATCGGCCGTGTGCCTCCGGCCTCTCGACTACCCGGGCCGAGATACAACCTCTTGACGCTTCACACCTAGCGCACGGCCCGCCGCACCGCCTGGGGCGGTGTGCCGAACCCGCGCACGAAGGCTTCGCGGAGGTGGCGGCGGTCGCGGAAGCCTGTTTCCTGCGCGATCACCTCCATCGGGTGGCGGCTCTGCTCGATCATCAGCCGCGCGGCCTCGAGGCGCAGCGCCTCGACCGCCTTGGCCGGCGACTGCCCGGTTTCGGCGGTGAACACGCGGCTGAACTGGCGCGGGCTCAGGTGGGCGTGTGCCGCCAGGTCCTCGACGCCCAGCGGCCGGCTCAGGTTCGCTCGCGCGAACGCCAGGGCCGCCTGGATGCGGTCCGACTTCGGCGCCAGGGCCAGCATCTCCGAGTGCTGGGACTGGCCGCCCGAGCGGTGCTGGGGCATCACCAGCTTGCGGGCCACCGAACGCGCCACCTCGGTCCCGAGGTCCTGCTCGACCATGGCCAGCGCCAGGTCCAGTCCGGCCGTCATGCCGGCGGAGGTCCAGACGGGGCCGTCGATGACGAAGATGCGGTCGTCCTCGACGTGGATGTCCTCGAAGCGGTTCCGCAGGTCGCGGGCGAAGGCCCAGTGGGTGGTGGCCCGGCGGCCGGCCAGCAGGCCGGCTTCCGCGAGCACGAAACCGCCCGTGCAGATGCCCGCCACGCGGCGTGCCTGCAGGCCGCGCCGGCGCAGGAAGTGCAGCACGCCGGGTTCGGCCGGGGACTCGACGGGGTCGTTGACGCCGGCGACGATCCAGGTGTCGGCGCGGCTGCCGCGGCCGAGCGCGCGCGTGTCCACGGCGAGGCCCAGCGACGAGCGCACGTCGCCGCCCGCTTCCGAGAAGTTCTCGAGGGAGTAGAACGCCGGCCCCGCGGCGAGGTTGGCGTACTCGAACACCGTCTGCGTGGCCAGGGCCATCATCTGGAAGCCCTGGCTCAGCACGTAGCCGATCCGGTGCATGGAACCCTCCTGTCGCCGTTGATGTCTCGAATCATGACCCTAAACGTCATTTGAGTCATATGACGGCCATCCTACCATTTGAGCCAGGGACCTTCCCCTGGCACGAATCGCAACACCACCATGACACACGCACCTCTCGGCACCGCCCTCGTCACCGGGGCTTCCTCGGGCATCGGCGCGATCTACGCGGACCGCCTGGCCCGCCGCGGGCACGACCTGATCCTCGTCGCACGCCAGGGCGCCCGGCTGCGCGCACTGGCCGACCGCCTGGTCGCGGAAACCGGGCGCCGGGTCGAGGTGCTCGTCGCCGACCTCGGTGACCGCGCCGCACTCGCCAGGGTCGAGGCGCGGCTGCGGGACGACACGAGCATCTCGCTGCTGGTGAACAACGCCGGCGTCGGCACCCATGCGCCGCTGCTGGAGAGCGACGTGGACCGCATGACGGCGATGATCGCACTGAACGTCACGGCGCCCACGCGGCTCGCGTACGCGGCCGCGCCGGGGTTCGTGGCCCGCGGTCGCGGCGCCATCGTCAACATCTCGTCCATCGTCGCCATCGCGCCGGAGATCCTGAACGGGGTGTACGGCGGCAGCAAGGCCTTCGTGCTGGCCTTCAGCCAGTCGCTTCACCACGAGCTGGCGGGCAAGGGCGTGCGCGTCCAGGCGGTGCTGCCCGGTGCCACCGCCACCGAGTTCTGGGCGAGCGGTGGCATCCCGGTCGAGCAGTTGCCCCCGAACATCGTGATGCGGGCCGACGACCTGGTGGACGCCGCGCTCGTGGGCTACGACCGCGGCGAGCTGGTGACGATCCCGTCGCTGCACGCGGCCGAGGCGTGGGGTGCCTACGAGGCGGCCCGCCAGACGATGTCGCCGCAACTTTCCAGCGACGTGCCGGCGGCGCGGTACCTGAACGCGGCCTGAGTCAGTCGATCAGGTGCAGTTCGCGCGCCCGCGCCACCGCGCCCGTGCGGCTGTGGACGTCGAGTTTCGTGAAGGCGTTGCGCAGGTGCCATTTGATCGTGTTCAGCGCGATGCGGGACGTCGCGCTGATCGTCTTGTTGCACAGGCCCTTCGACACGAGGCCGAGGATCTGCAGCTCGCGGTCGGTGAGCGGTTCGGTGGGCGGGGCCGGGGTGGGGGACGACGGGGCGGACGCCGCCGGCTGCGCCCCCACCGTGTACGGCTTGAAGTAGCTCGACGGCGGGATGAACCGCAGCCGGCCCGCGCCGATGGCCGCGGTCAGCAGCGTCGAGACGGCCGGGGTCTCGTCGAAGGCCGTGCGGGCGAACACGAACTGGCGGGTGGGCACCACGCAGCGGTTCAGCGCGGAGAAGGCCGCCTCGGGCCGGCCCTCGGACCAGTGGCACATCGCGATGGTGACCTCGGCCGACACCTGCCGGCTGACCCGCCCGGCTTTCTCGGCGCTGTCGCGCAGCACCTGCAGCAGCGCGCGGGCCTCGGCGTGGCGCTGCTCGTGCAGCCACAGCAGCGCGAGCGCCGCACCGCTGCGCGCCCATTCTTCCTCGTACTCGCGCATCCGCGCCCATTCGCCACGCTGCGCGCGTTCGGGCAGCGAGAACGCCGACGCGGTGGCGAGCGCGCCCGCGCCGTCGCCGCACTCGATGTGCAGGCGGATCTTCTCGAAACAGATCTGGGCCTTGAAGCGCGGGTGGCCGTCACGTTCGATCACGCTGTGGGCGTAGTCGAGCAGGCGGAAGGCCTCGCCGTGGCGCTGCTGCAGGCCCTTCAGCCGCGCGAGCAGCGCGTAGGCCAGCACGAAGTTGCGCAGGATGGACGCGGCCGACACGAAGGGAAGCACCTCGGTCAGCAGCGCCTGTGCGTCGTCGAGCTTGTTCTTCTCGTACAGCGTGCAGGCGTAGCCGAGCGCGGCGTTCACCCACGCGGGGCTGCGGTGGAAGCGGCGGTGGGCCTCGTGGTTGCGTTCGCAGATGGCGGCAGCGTCGGCGAGGCGCCCCTGCATGAAGTCGGCGATGCCGATCAGCGTCTCGCAGTGGCTCGTGAGGTACGGGCTGCCGCAGGCGCGGCCGACGGCACTCGCGCGGATGGCGACCCGGCGCATCGCGTCGAAATCGTTCACGCACAGCAGGTGCGCGGTCTGTGCGGCCATCAGCAGGCCGGCGAAGAAGTCGGCGTCGCCGTCGGGCATCAGCTCGCCCTCGTCGAGGCGCGGGCCGCCGACGGTCTCGGCATGCAGCATCAGGTCGAGCACCTGCAGGCGCGCCGCGAGGGTCGCGCGCGGTGTGCCGGTGGCCAGCAGGCGCACGCGGGCCATGCGCTGCTGCGCCTGCTCGAGCGCCGCCGCCGCGTCGCCGAACCGGCGGGCGAGGATCAGGCTCATGATCCACGCGCAGGTCAGGTCGCCGTGGGTCAGGATCTCGGGCAGCGAGAGCATGCCGGCCCAGCGCAGGATCTCGGGCGTCTCGCCCTGCTTGAGCCAGTGCAGCGCGCAGCGGCCCGCCACGTCGACGCACCAGGCGCGGTCGCCCGACGCGAACGCGTGGGTGAGGGCCTCGTGCGGGAGCTCGTTCTGCACGTACCAGGCGCTCGCGGCGCGGTGCAGCGACGGGATGCGGTCGGCGTGGTCGCGCTGCAGCACGCCACGCAGGAAGTCCTGGAACAGCAGGTGGTAGCGGTAGTGGCGGCGATGCGGGTCCAGCGAGTGCAGGAACAGCTGCGACCGCTCGAGGTGCTCCAGCACGGCCTGGCCGTTCGACGTGCCGAGCAGCGCGTTGCACAGCCCCGAGCACATCTTGTCGACGACCGAGCTCACGACGAGGAACTCGCGCAGCTCGTCGGGCTGGCCCTGCAGCACCGCCTCGGCGAGGTAGCGGGCCACGGCCTCGTGGGAGCCGTCGAAGCGTCGCACCGCGTCGCCGATGCGGGGCCGGTCGTCGGCCGTCAGCAGCGCCAGCTTGACACCGGCCACCCAGCCTTCGGTGCAGTGCCGGATCTCCTCGGCATCGTGCGGCGCGAGCGCGCGGGCGTGCAGCCGCTCGCTGAGGTCGGCGATCTGGTCGGCCTGGAAGTTGAGGTCACGCGTGCCGAGCTGCGTGAGCTGGTCGCGCAGCTTGAACTCGCTCAGCGGCAACTCGGGCACGCAGCGGCTTGCGACGATCCAGCGCACGTTCGGCGGGGCGTGCCGCAGCAGCGCGTGCAGGGCCCGCACCACCTCGGGGTCGGTGATCCACTGGAAGTCGTCGAGCACCACCACCAGGTCCTGCCCGATGCGGCCGAGGCTCTCCAGGAAGACCGCGGCCATGTGGTGGGTCTGGAAGTCGACCGCATCCTGCAGCGCGCCGGTGACGTAGCCCTCGAAGCCGGGAATGGCCTCGCGCACCGCGGCCACCAGGTACGAGAAGAACCGGCGCGGGTGGTTGTCGTGTTCGTCGATCGTGAACCACGCGACCGGGCGCTGCGCGACGTGCCGGCGCCACTGGCTCAGCAGCGTGGTCTTGCCCGAGCCGATCTGGGCGGTGACGACCAGCAGCTGCTTCGCGGTGGCGTCGTCGATGGCCTGCAGCAGCGCGGGGCGGTCCACCAGCGTGGCGGCCGTCTGCGGCGGTTTCAGCTTGGCCCCGACGAGGTGGCCGCGAGGCAGCAGCAGGGCCGGGTTCGAAGTCGGCGAGGTGGGCCGGAGCTGCAGCGGCTTCTTCAGTGGCGCGTTCATGTCGATCGTCCTGTCCCGGACCGCGCGTTGGAGCCCCGCGCGGTCGTGTGACCCTCCCCGGTCCGCCCGTTGTCCTGGCCCCGCGTGGCACGGGGGCGGCTCCACGTCGAGGTGGAGGAGGGCGGCGCGTTCGCCATCGACGCCCGACCGAGGGATGGCAGGTGGCCCATCACCGGAAGGCGCGCCGGCGGAACCCTGTGGATGCACCGCCGGCCCGCGAAATGTACGCCGGGGTTTATTTCGGAACCTCAGTAGGTTCCCTGAGACGGAACCGTGTCAGGCGAGGGGCGTGCCGAAGCCGCCTTCGGCCCGGGCGACGTGCGCAGCCCAGCCGTGCAGGCCCAGTGCGTCGAACACGAAACGCGTCATCGCCGCGGACATCGGCGAGAGCGGCCGCCCGTGCCGGATGCACGAGACGACGTGGCCGGAGACGGCCTCCTGCACGAGCGTGAAGTCGAGGTCGTGCCGCGCGGGCACCGTGGGGTACTCCGCGCGCACCTCGTCGAACCAGGCCTCGAGCCAGCGGGTCAGGGTTTCGCGGGCCCGCTCCGATCCCGCCTGCGAGGCGGGCGTGGCGACTTGCGCCTCGACGATGAAGGTGCGGGCGAACCAGGGGTTGGTGTCGGCGATGTTCAGGTGCGTGGCCAGCAGGTCCCACAGCCGCTGCGGCAGCGAGGTCGCCTCCTCGGCCGCCTGCAGCATGGCCGCGAGGTGGGCGCGCGAGCACTGGTCGAAGCAGTACAGGAAGCAGTCTTCCTTGTCCTTGTGCATCTGGTAGAAGGTGGTGCGCGAGATGCCGGCGTGCGACGTGAGGTCGGACACCGACGTGGCGGCGTACCCCTTCTCGGCGACCACGTACGCCACCGCGTTCATCAGGCGCGCCCGCTGCGAGGCCTCGGCCACGTCGGGTGGCAGGCGGCCGTTGCCGCGGGGCAGCCGGGTGGGCACGGCGGTGGTGCCGAAGTCGGGGCGCAGCAGCGCGTGAACGGCGCTCGGCTGGCGTTCCGGAACGGTGTCGTCGGACTCCCCCCGCCGTCTGCTCATGTGTTCAAGGCCCCGATGCGTGTGCGTCCGCCGAGCTTAACAGCGGGACGCACTTGTGCATCGGGAAGGTCGACCGCTGCGCCGAAGAGGTCCTTCGGATCGTCGAGGTCGGGCACGAGGTCGATTCGCTGCGCATAGCCGGGCCGCTCGCGCACCAGGCGGTGCAGCACGCGCAGCGCGGCGTAGTCCTCCAGCGCGAATCCCACGGAGTCGAAGATGGTGACGTCGCGGTCGCTGCAGCGCCCCGGCACGAGGCCGCGCGCGATGCGCTCGAACTCGGTGACGGCGAAGTCCGCGGGCATCTGCTGCAGCTCGCCCTCGATGCGCGACTGCGCCTCGAGTTCCACCACCACGTGCGCATCGGGACGGCGCAGGATGTCGGGGTGCAGCTCGGTCTTGCCCGGGCAGTCGCCGCCCACGGCGTTCAGGTGCATGCCGGGTTCGATCATCTCCGGCAGCAGGATCAGCGCGTTGCGCTTGTCGGCGGTGATCGTGGTGACGATGTCGGCGCCGCGCACGGCGTCGGCCACGTTCGCCATGCGGCGCACCACGAGCCCGGCCGTGGCCGGGTGACGCCGCAGGTTGCGTTCGAGCTTGTCGGTGGCGCGCGGGTCGACGTCGAACAGGCGGATCTCCCGCAGCGGGAAGCGGTCGGCGAACGCGATGGCCTGGAACTCGCTCTGCGCGCCGTTGCCGATGAGCGCGAGGCTGTGCGACCCGGGACGAGCCATGCGCAGGGCCGCCAGCACCGACATCGCCGCGGTGCGCAGCGCGGTCACGATGGTGAGTTCCGAGAGCAGCACCGGGTAGCCGGTGGCCACGTCGGCGAGCACGCCGAACGCGGTGACGGTGAGGAGCCCGGCGGCGGTGTTCGCGGGGTGCCCGTTCACATACTTGAACGAATAGTGCTTCCCGTCGGAGATGGGCATCAGCTCGATCACACCCACGGCGGAGTGGCTCGCGATGCGGGCGTCCTTCTCGAACGCGTGCCATCGCCGGTAGTCGTCCTCGATCTGGTCGGTGATGGAGGCGATCAGGGGCGCGACGCCCCGGTCGCGAAGGATGTTGCGGATGTCGGAAACGCCGATGTAGTCGACCACGTGAAGCTCCTGCGGTTGACCTCATTCTGTACAGGGGTGCTGTCACTTTCCAGCCCGCAAGCTGTACGAATGGGTAGACTTCCTGGACACATCGACCTGACCCATCGAACGTTCTGCTCAACCGGGGGCGACCATGGACGACATCGACCGCGAACTCGTCGCGCTGCTGCGGGGCAACGCCCGCATGCCGCTGGTGGAGATCGCGCGCCGGCTGAAGGTGGCGCGGGGCACGGCGCTCAACCGCATCGCGAAGCTGGAACGCAACGGCACCATCGTGGGCTACACGGTGCGCCTGAAGCCGCAGACCGAAGAACACCGCATGCGCGCGCTGATGACCATCGCGGTGGAGGGCAACGCCGCCGACGAGGTGATCCGGGCGCTGCGGGGCGATCCGTCGGTGGAGGCGCTGCACACCACCAACGGGCGCTGGGACATCATCGCGGAGCTGCGGGCCGATTCGCTGGAAGAGTTCGACCGCATCCTGAGCCGGCTGCGGCGGGTCGAGGGCATCTCCAGCACCGAGACGAGCCTGCTGCTCTCCACGCACAAGCTGTGACGCGTCGGCCATTGCGCCGCCGCAAGGCGGCGGACGCGGGAACCCGTCACAATGCCCCGCGTGCGCCCGAGGGCGCGGAAAGGAACGGACCGCTTGCCTGCACGGGAAGACGCAGCTGATGCCAGGGCCCCGGCGGACGACCGGGCGGCCGCGCGTGCGCGCTGCCTCGCGTTCGGGCCCTTCCGGCTGTTCCCCGCGCAGCGGCTGCTGTTCGACGGCGACGTGCCGGTGCGGCTCGCCCGCCGCACCTTCGACCTGCTCGTGCTGTTCGCCGAGTCGCCCGACACCCTGTTCACCGAAGCGGACCTGATCGCCCGCCTGTGGCCCGGCGTGCCGCCCGCGCAGGCCCTCCTCGCCGAGCACGTGGAGGTGCTCAACCGCATCTTCCGCCGCGCGCGTCCGCTGTTCGAGCCGGCCGGGACGGGCTACCGCTTCGTGATGGAGCCCGCCGTGCCGGACACGAAGCGGGTGCCGCGCCTGATCGGCCGCGACGCGCTGGTGGGCGATGCCTGTGCGCGCCTCGCCGAACGGCGCTTCGTCACGCTGGTGGGGCCGGGCGGCATCGGCAAGACCTCGGTCGCGCTGGCCGTGGCCGACCGCGTGGCGCCTGGCTTTGCCGGCGGCGTGTGTGTCGTCGACCTCGCCCCCGTCGCCGAGGAGCGCCTCGTGCCCGGCGCCCTCGCGGCGGCGCTGGGTGTGCCCACGCCGACGGGCGACCCGCTGCGCGGCCTCGTCGCGCTGCTGGAGGGGCGCGACCTGCTGGTCGTGCTCGACAACTGCGAACACGTGCTCGACGCCGCGGCGGCGCTCGCCGAGGCGCTGCTGACGGGCCTGGCCCGCGTGCGGGTGCTGGCGACGAGCCGCGAGCCGCTGCATGCGCAGGGCGAATGGCAGCTGCGGGTCACGCCGATGGACCTGCCTTCCGCCACCGGTGCACTGACGGCCCGCGAGGCGCTCCAGTCGCCCGCGGTGCAGCTGTTCGTCGAACGGGCGGGCGGGGCACTCGGCGGGAGCGGGCTCACCGATGCCGATGCGCCGCGGGTCGCCGACCTGTGCCGCCGGCTCGACGGCATCCCGCTCGCGATCGAGCTGGCCGCCGCGCACGTGGACCTCGGCGTCGCCGAACTGTCGCGCCAGCTCGCCGACCGCCAGCTCACCGTGGCGCGCGACGTCGCGGGACCGGGCCACCGCCACCGCACGCTGCAGGCGGCCATCGACTGGAGCTTCACGCGGCTTTCCGTCGAGGAGCAGGCGGCCTTCCAGCGACTCGCGGTGTTCCGCGGCGAGTTCTCGCACGAGGACGGTGCCGCGGTGGTGGCGTGCGAGCCCGTGTCGTTCCCGGCTGCGCTGGAACACGTGGCGGACCTCGCGGCCAAGTCGCTGCTGTCGATCGAACCGCGTGGCGACACCGTGCACTACCGCCTCTTCGAGACCACGCGCGCCTTCGCGTCGGAGAAACTCGCCGCCTCGGGCGATGCGCCGGAGGCGTTCCGCCGGCATGCGGCGCACTGCCTGCGGCGGCTGCGCGACGGCGAACGCGACTGGACGGCGATGCCGCGGGAAACGTGGCGCGCGGTGCACGGCCGCCTGATCGACGACGTGCGGGCGGCCATCGACTGGTCGTTCCGGCCGGGCGGCGACCTGCGGCTCGGCGTCGAACTCACCGCGGGGGCGATGGGCCTGGCCGACCAGCTGGGCCTGCTCGCGGAGTTCCGGGACCGGGCCGAACGCGCGCTGCGGGCGATGCCGGGCCTGGAACCCGCCGAGCCGGCACTGGAGCTGCGCCTGCAGTCCACCTTCGCCGACTTCACCCAGCAGACCAACGGCGCCCACGACCGGGTGGCCGCGGCCTTCACGCGCGCCCTGCAGCTGGCCGACGCGATGGGCCGTGTCGAAGACCGCCGCAGCCCGCTGATGGGCCGCTGGCTAGGCGCCTTCGGCCGCGGCGAGTACCCCGATGCGCTCCGTTTCGCGCGCGAGCTGATGGACAACAGCACCGCGGCCGGCGACGACCTCGGCGCGTTCATCGCCGACCGCATGCTGGCCCAGGCCCACCACTTCCTGGGCGACCACGCGGCCGCGCGGCACCATGCCGAACGGGTGTTGATGCAGGCCGACCGCACCTACCCGCTCGCGCTGTCGCCGGCACCGGTCGACGTGCGCAGCTCGATGCGGGTGATGCTCGCGCGCATCCGGTGGCTCGAGGGCGACGCCGAGGGGGCCGCCCGGCTCGCGGAGGAGGCGCTGGCCTTCGCCGAATCGGACCGGGCCTACGCGCTGTGCCAGGTGCTGGGCCTGGCCGTGGTGCCCATCGCGATCTGGCGAGGTCACGACGAGGCTGCGCGGCGGCACGTGGCGCGCATGGCAGCCCATGCGCGGCGCCACCAGCTGCGGTACTGGGGGGAGTGGGCTGGCGTGTTCGACGCGGTGCTGGCCGAGCGGGACGGGGGCCCGGCCGCGCCGTCGCCCACGGGGCGCAAGCTGGTCGATCTGTTCGCCACGCTGGTCGGGCGGGTGGCCGATCCCGAGGTGCTGGTGCGGGCCGAGGTCGGTGTGTCCGGCTGGGCCGCGCCCGAGGTGTTCCGGGCCCAGGGCGAGGCCGTGTGGCGGGCCGGCGGCGACCAGGCCGCGGCCGGTGCGGAAACCTGGCTCCGCCGGGCCCATGCGCGCGCGCTGGCGCAGTCGGCGCCGGCCTGGGCGTTGCGCGCCGCCACCAGCCTCGGCCGGGTGCTGCAGGCCACCGGGCGCGGCGGCGAGGCCCGTCCGTTGCTGGACGCGGCGCTGGCCGTGGCGGCCGACGGGCCCGACGCGGCGGCCGCCCGGGCCCTGCAACGCTGAGTCCGGCGTGCGCCCGTAGTAGATTCGGGCGGATGTCCGAGTCCGAATCCCCGCCGCCCGCGCCGTTCTACGAGGGCGCCACCTACACGCCCGAGATCAGCGTGGGTTACCTGCTGCGCCGGGTGATGCAGGGCATGATCGACGAGATCGGCGAACGCCTCGACCCCATCGGGCTCACGTACGCGCAGTGGACGCCGCTGATGCTGCTCTACACCGGGCGCGCGTCCACCGTCGCCGAACTCGCCCGCGAACACCTGACCGACCCGGGCGCCACCACGCGGCTGCTCGACCGGCTGGAGGCCAAGGGCCTGTGCCGCCGCGTGCGCTCCGAGGTGGACCGGCGGGTGGTGAACGTCGAACTCACGCCCGAGGGCCGCGAGGTGGCGTCGCGCATCCCGGAGGTGCTGAGCGAGGTCATGAACGCGCGGCTCGCGGGGTTCAGCCGGGAGGAGTGGACCGAGTTGAAGGGGCTGCTGGAGCGGATGATCCTGAACGGCGAGGCGATGCGCTCCTGAGCGACGCCTTCAGCCGTGCACCACCTCGACGGTGCTGTCGAACAGATACCCCACCCCCCGCTCCGTCAGGATGAACCGCGGCGCCCGCGGATCCACCTCGATCTTCTTGCGCAGCCGGCCCACCTGCACGTCGATCGTGCGGTCGTAGACCTCGTCGGTGTGCAGGCGGGAGAGTCCGATCAGCTGGTCGCGGCCCAGCACGCGCTGGGGCGCGGCGAGGAAGGCGAGCAGCAGGTTGCATTCGCCGTTGCGCAGCGGCACCTCCTCGCCGCCCGGGGCGGTGAGGCGGCGCAGGCGCACGTTCAGCTCCCAGCCGGCGAAGCGGTAGGCGCGCACGCCGGCCATGGTGTCGGCCACGGTCTCGTGCATGCGCTGGCGGCGCAGCACGGCGCGGATGCGGGCCAGCAGCTCGCGCGGCGAGAACGGCTTCGTCACGTAGTCGTCGGCGCCCAGCTCGAGGCCCATGACCCGGTCGGCTTCGTCCTTGCGGCCGGTCAGGATGATGATGGGCACCTTCGAGCGCTCGCGCAGCGCGCGGGCCAGTTGCAGGCCGTCCTCACCGGGCAGGCGCAGGTCGAGCAGCACCACGTCGACGGGGCCGTTCTCGATCACCTGCAGCATTTCCCGGCCGCTTGCGACCGCGGTCACACGGAGGTCGAAGTCGCTGAGGTACACGGAAATCAGCTGGCGGATCGACACGTCGTCGTCCACCGCCAGCACATGCGGCAGCCCGGCGGGCGAGCCGCCGTCCGGTTGGGGAGAAAGTCCTTCTGAATTCGTTTTCATGCCGGGGTACGGGACTGTACCGTTTACGTCCAAGGCCTGCTTTGTAACCGATGTCACATGAGTATGTCCTGGTGACATCAATCGGGGGCCCCCGCGGCGGTTCAATGAGCGACGTGTGCAGGCCCCCCCGGGCGGGTCTTGCCGAGACTTCGATACCGCCGTGCCCGTTGCTCTGACCACCATTGCCGTCGCCGAACGCGACGACCTCATCCGGGCGCTCCTCGAGCGCTGGCTGGCCGATGCCGGCCACCGGGTGGTGTGCCTTTCCCTTGCCGATCCCGTGCCGGACGGCCCGTTCGACCTCGTGATCGCGAGCGTGGACAACCCGCGCACCGCCACGGCGGAGGTGCGGGCGCTCCAGGCGGCGCATGCGGCGCCGCTGCTGCTGACCTCCGCGCGCTTCTTCCCGGATCCGGCCGATGCCACCAGCCTCGCGCAACGCTTCGGCGTGCGCGCGGTGCTGGCCAAACCCTACGACCGGGTGGCGCTGCTCGCGGCCGTGGCCGAGTGCCTCGGCTGACGGGGCGACCCGTCAGCGCCCGAGCGAACGCGCCAGCGCCGTGGCGAGGTCGCGGGCCGAGAGCGGCTTGCCGAGCACGGCGGCCGCCCCACCGGCCTGGGCGCGCCGAGTGACCGTGCCGGCGGGGTAGCCGGTGACCAGCAGCACGGGCACGTCGGCCCGACGGGCGCGCACCGAGGCCATCAACGAGGTGCCGGTCACGTGGGGCATGCGCTCGTCGGTGATGACCGCGTCGAAGCGCTCCGGGTCGGCCTCGAAGGCCGACAGCGCGTCGGCGCTCGACGTGAAACCCACCGGCTGGTAGCCGAGGCCGGCGAGGGTGTCGGTGGTGAGCTGCACGAGGGCCTCCTCGTCGTCGACCACGAGGATGCGTTCGCGCCGGCCGCGGGGCAGGGCCGCGCCCGGGTTCGGCACCGCACCGGCGGTGTCGGCCGACCGCGGGAGCCACACGGTGAACGTGCTGCCGGTCTGGACCGACGTGGCGACGTCGATGGCGCCGCCCATCTCGGTGACGATGCCGTGCACCAGCGACAGGCCGAGGCCGGTGCCGGCGCCCGGGTCTTTCGTCGTGAAGAACGGGTCGAAGATGCGCGCGACCATGCTCGACGGGATGCCGATGCCGGTGTCCGTGACGGTCAGCACCACGTAGTCGCCGGCCGAGAGCGGGCCGGTGGTGACGAGGCGCTGCGCGGGCAGGGACACCGTCTCGAGCGCCACCTGCACCGTGCCGCCCGCCGGCATCGCCTGGACGGCGTTGGTGACGAGGTTCACCACCACCTGGTGCACCTGGGTGGAGTCGCCCACCGCCGCCGCGTCGCCCGCCTCCAGCCGCGGCACCACCTTCATGCCTTCGGGCAGGGTGGCGGACAGCAGGTTCAGCACCTCGCGCACCACGCTCTCGATGCCGACGGGCACCCGCTCGGCCGCGCCGGTGCGGCTGAAGGCGAGGATGCGCTCGACCAGCGCGCGGCCGCGTTCGCCCGCGGCCATCACGAAGCCGAGGTCGCGGCGCATGCGGCTCTCGGGCCGGGTGTTGCGCATCATCATCTCGCCGAAGCCGAGGATGGCGCCGAGGATGTTGTTGAAGTCGTGCGCGATGCCGCCGGCGAGGGTGCCCAGCGCCTCGAGGCGCTGGCTCTGCTGCAGCGCCTCTTCCGCACGCTTGCGGGCGTCGACGTCGCTCACGGAACCGGCCAGCCGCGTGGCGCGGCCGGCCATGTCGCGCACGCAGGTGCCGCGGATGCGCACCCAGCGGTGCGAGCCGTCGGGCTGGCGCATGCGCCACTCGCCGTCGTACGCCGGGGCCTTGCCGAGCACGTAGTTCTCGATCATGCCCAGCTGCGACTCCACGTCGTCGGGGTGGATCTTGATCATGGCCCGCCACTCGGCGCGCGGCCGCGTGGTGATGCCGGGCATCGCGAGGCCGAAGATGCGCTGGGCGCGTTCGGACATGAACATCTGGCCGGTGGCGATGTCCCAGTCCCAGATGCCGTCGTTGCTGCCGGCCACGGCCAGCGCGAAGCGTTCCTCGGACGCGCGCAGCGCCAGTTCGGCCAGACGCCGCTCGGTGATGTCGGTGGACACACCGCTCACCCGGGCCGGCTCGCCGCCCTGCGCCGGGATCATGAAACCGCGCTCGTGGATCCAGCGCACCGTGCCGTCCGGCTGGACGATGCGGAACTCGGCCTCCCAGCGGTCGTCGGCCCGCGCGCCGGCGAGCCAGCGTCCGAACTCGCTGCCGATGCGCGGCCGGTCCTCGGGGTGGATGCAGGCGACCCAGAGGTGGGCGTCGGCGTACAGGTCCTCGACGGACCGGCCCCAGATCTGCTCGAAGCTCGGGCTCGCGTAGATCACGCGCTCCGGCTGCACCTCCGTCATCCACACGACGTCGGGCGTGGCGTCCGCCATGTGCCGGAAGCGGGTCTCGCTCTTGCGCAGGCGGTCGTTCTCGCGCGTCAGCGCCTCGCAGCGGGCGAGGGCTTCCGCGAGGGCGGCGTCGGGGTGGGCGGTGGGGGTCATGTGCGAATCCCGGACTCGGTCTAGGGGCGATTGGACAGGGGCACGGTATCCTCTGCGTGAACCAGGCCGGTGCGAGTGTGACAGGTGTCGTGACCCGTTCGTCACACGTTCGTTCGTTTGCAACCGTTGTCATGGCGGAACCGATTCCGTTCATGGGCGGGACACGCGCTCCCGGCACAGTGCCTCGTCGTCCCGGGGCGGGTGCCTCGCCCTGGCCCGGGACATGCAACGAGATCCCTCCGAGGATCGGGTCCGCGCCTCCCGCGCCCACCGGGGAATGAATGAACCAGCCGCTCGCATCGCCGTTTGCCGAAAGCCCCATCACCTTCGGTCCCTTCACGCTGCTGCCCGCCAGCGGCGTGCTGCTGGAAGGTGGGCGCCCGGTGCGGCTGGGCGGGCGGGCCCTCGGGCTGCTGGCCGGCCTGCTGCAGCGCGCCGGCGAGGTGGTGTCGAAGGCCGAATTGATCTCGCTCGTGTGGCCTGGTGATGGCGCCGAGGAAACCACGCTGCGCGTGCACATCGGGGCGCTGCGCAAGGTGCTGGGCGACGGGCAGGGCGGGGTCCGGTACATCGCCAACGTGGCGGGCCGGGGCTACACCTTCGTCGGTGTGGTCGACCGCGCCGACGACACCGCGGCGCCCCCGGCGTCGGCCCCCGCGCCGGCCGTGGCGAGCCGCCCGCTGCCCGCGCGGCTCGCGCGCCTCGTGGGGCGGGGCGACGTCGTGGCCTCGCTCGTGCACCACCTGCCGAACAAGCGCCTGATCACGCTCTGCGGCGCGGGCGGCATGGGCAAGACCACCGTGGCGCTGGCCGCGGCCGAGCAGCTGCAGGCGAGCTACCCCGACGGCGTGCACTTCGTGGACCTCTGCACCGTCACCGACCCCGGCCTCGTGCCGGACGCGGTCGCCGCGGCGGTCGGCTTCGCCCCGCCGGCGGCCGACGATCCCGGCGCGCTCGTGGCGCACCTGTCGGCCAAGCGCCTGCTGCTGGTGCTGGACGGCTGCGAGCACCTCCTCGAGGCGGCGGCGTCCATGGCCGTGGCGCTGCTGCACACGGCGCCCGGCGTCGACATGATCGCCACCAGCCGCGAGCCGCTGCAGTGCGACGGCGAATGGGTGCAGCGACTGCCGCCGCTCGCGTGTCCGCCCACCGGCGCGGCCCTCAGCGCGGCCGACGCGATGCGCTACCCGGCCGTGCAGCTGTTCGTCGAACGCGCCATCGCCAGCCTCGACAGCTTCCAGCTCGGCGACGCCGATGCGCCGCGTGTGGCCGAACTGTGCACGAGCCTCGACGGCATGCCGTTCGCGCTCGAACTCGCGGCCGCGCAGGTGGACGCCTTCGGCATCCGCGGGCTGCTGCGCCTGCTCGACGACCGCTTCCGCGTGCTGTCGAACGGCATGCGCAACCAGCTGCCGCGGCACCGCACGCTGCGGGCGCTGCTCGACTGGAGCCACGACTCGCTGTCCGGCGCCGAGCAGCGCACGCTGTCGCGGCTCGCGGTGTTCCGCGGCGAGTTCACCGTCGACTGGGCCTTGGCCGTCGCCGGCCACGACACGACGCCCGGCTTCGCGCTGGTCGATGCCATCGGTTCGCTCGCGGCCAAGTCGCTGCTGACGGTGGACACCGCCAGCGACACCGTGCGCTACCGGCTGCTCGACACCACCCGGGTCTACGCGCTCGAGAAGCTGGTGCAGGGCGGCGAGGCGCACGACGTGCGCCGGCGCCACGCCGAGCACTGGATGACGATGTTCGGTGCCGCGAGCCAGGAGGTCGTGGGACCGTCGCGCGTGGCCTGGGCCGAGGCCAACGGCCGGGCCATCCACGACGTGCGCGCCGCCCTCGACTGGGCGCTGTCGCCCGGAGGTGACCCGAAGCTCGCGGCGTCCCTGATCCTCGCGAGCCACCCGCTCGCCCATTACCTCGGGCTCGCCGACGAATGGCGGCGCCACATGGAGCGCTGCCTCCAGCACGCCCCCCTGCTCGAGGCCCGCGTCCGGCAGCGCCTGCACTGCTGGCGGGGCGCGCTGCTCGGCCAGACCCAGGGCTGTCCGCCCGCACTGGCCGAGGCCTTCGAGCAGGCCGAGGCCATCGGGGCCGCGTCCACCGAACCCGACCTCATCGTCGAAGGGCACAAGTCGCGCTGGCTGCGGGCTTTCTCGGCGGCCGACTACCGCACGGCGCGTGACGCCGCGCTGCAGGTGCGCGCCGCCGCCGAACACGATCCCTTCGCGCGCATCTGGGCCGAGCGGGCGCACGCGCAGGCGAGCCACTTCCTCGGCGAGGACGGTCCCGTGCACGAGGTCGCGCTGCGTGTGCTGGCCGAGGCGTCCCCGATGGAACACCGGCGCAAGCACGCCACCATCATGGTCGACCGGCGGGTGTCGATCGGCTCGCTGCACGCCCGCGCGCTGTGGCTCGAAGGCCTGGCCGACGAGGCCGAGCAGTCGCTGCTGCTGCCGCTCGCGTGCGCGCAGCACGACCTGCCGCATGCGCTGTGCCACGCGTACGCGTTCAGCGCCGTGCCCATCGCGCTGTGGCGCGGCGACCTGGACGCGGCGGCCAGCCGCATCGACCGGCTGGTCGAACAGGCCGAGCGGCATGCCCTCGGCTACTGGGCCGGGTGGGGCCGCCACCTGCGGCAGGTGCTGGCCTGGCGCCGGGGCGAGGCCGTCGACTTCCCGGCCTGGTCGCAACGCCTCGCGGCCCAGACCGACAAGCAGGCCGACCTGATGGCCGCGCTCGCGGCGCCGCTGGTCACCGACCGCGGCGTGACGCGGGTGCGCGAGGGCCGCGTCGGCTGGTGCGCGCCGGAGATCCTGCGTGCGAGCGCGATGCAGTCGCTGCGCCGCGGCGCGGACCCCGCCGCCGTGCGCGAGGCCGTCAGCGAGGCGCTCGCGCTGGCCCGCAGCAAGGGCATGCTCGCCTGGGAGCTGCGCGCGGCCACGAGCCTCGCGCGGCTGTGGTCGGACGCGGGTGAGCCGGCGCGCGGCCGCGACCTGCTCGCCGCCGTCTGCGAGCAGTTCACGGAAGGGTTCGGCACGGCCGACTGGCGCGCCGCGCAGCGGGTGCTGGCAGGGTCTGGTGCGGAGGTGGCGGTGCCATGATGCCGTCGAGCCCCGACACCGCCGACACCGTCTGGCAGTTCGGCAGCTTCCGACTCTCGCCGGGACGCCGCGAGCTGCTCGCGGACGGCGAGGTGGTGCCCATCGGCGGGCGGGCCTTCGACATCCTCGCGACGCTGGTCGAACGGGCCGGCAACGTCGTGGCCCGCGACGAACTCACCGCGCGGGTCTGGCCCCGCACCGTCGTCGAGGAGAGCAGCCTGCGCGTGCAGGTCGGGCTGCTCCGGCGTGCGCTCGGACCCGCGGCCTCGTTCGTCGTGACCGTGCCGGGGCGCGGGTACTCGTTCGTGGGCGCCGTGAGCGAACTGAACGACACGCCCGTGCCCGATGCGATCGTGGCAGCGCGGCCCGAGGCCGGCCGGCCCGTGCTGCCGCTGCCCGTGCGCCTGTCACCCATCCTGGGCCGCGAGGCTGCGGCGGCCGCGCTGCGGGCGAAGGTGCTCGCACATCCGCTGGTCACCGTGCTGGGGCTGGGGGGTGTCGGCAAGTCGGCGCTCGCGCTGTCGGTGGCCGAGGCCCTGGCCGAGGAATTTCCCGACGGACTGCGGTACCTCGACTTCCAGGCCGACCCCGACCCCGAGGTGCTGCGCGCGCTGCTCGCGGAAGCCGCGGGGCGGCGCATGCTGGTGCTGCTCGACGGCTGCGACGGCCGCATCGAGGCCGCGGCCGGCCTCGCCGCCGCGTTGGCCGAGGTGTCGCCGGACCTGGCCGTGCTGGCCACGGGCCGCGAGCGGCTGCGTGTCACCGGCGAGCAGGTCGTGCGCCTGCCGCCGCTCGACGTGCCGCCGGAAGGCACGAGCACGGCCGCGGCGGCGCTCGGGTGGGGCGCCGTGCAGCTGTTCGTCGAACGCGCGCGAGCCAGCCGCGATGCGTGGTCGCTGTCCGACCGCGACGCGCCGTGGGTCGCCGACCTGTGCCGCCGGCTCGACGGCGTGCCGCTCGCCATCGAGATGGCCGCGGCCGCGGTGGACGTGCTCGGCGTGCGTGGCGTGCTGGGCCAGCTCGACGGCGCCATGCCGCTGCTCGACCGGCGCCGCCGCACGCGCCAGGTCCGGCAGCAGTCGCTGCGGGCCAGCCTCGACTGGAGCCACGATCGCCTGGGCGCGCGCGAGCAGGCGGTGCTGCGCCGCGTCGCGGTGTTCGCGTCCGTGTTCTCGCTCGACGACGCCATCGCGGTGGCTGCCTTCGAGGGCGTCGACGAGGTCGACGTCACGCAGGCGATGGCGGCACTCGTCGGGGTCTCGCTCGTGAACACGGTGCCGGGCGCGGGCGACACGGCCTACCGGCTGCTTGCGGTGACCCGCGCGTACGCGGCCGCGAAGCTCGATGCCAGCGGCGAACGCGCCGCCGTGGCGAGCCGCTTTGCACCGCGGCCTTCGCAACAATTCACACCTCGCTCATAGCCACGCTGGCGGGTGCGCGGCACAGTCACGTCGATCCCACGTGACACAGGAAACGCCATGAACCGCCTCGCCCCCGCCCGCATCCAGGTCCACATCGCCCACGCCTACCCGCTGGTGGCGCGTGGCATCGAACGGGTCCTCGACGACCTGTCCGACGTGGACGCCACGCTGGACGAGGGCGAGGGCGTCGGGGCCGACATCGTGATCGCGGACTACCACGATGGCCTCGAGCGCACGGCGCGCGCGCGGCGCGAGTCGGTGGGCCGTCGCGTCCGCACGCCGCGTGTCGTGATCCTCACCGAATGGTGCCGCGAGCAGAACGTGCGCCTCGCGATGGAGGCCGGTGTCGCCGGGTACCTGCAGCAGGGCTGCACCACGCAGCAGTTCGTCGACTGCATCCGCCACGTGGCGGCCGGGTCCCGCTACATCGAAAGCGAACTCGCCGTCCGCATGGCCGACAGCCTGTCGCACGAGGCCCTCACGGGCCGCGAGTGCGACGTGCTGCGGGTGCTGGTGGCCGGCCGCTGCAACAAGTCGATCGCCATCGACCTGGGCATTTCGGTGGGCACGGTGAAGGCCCACGTGAAGGCGATCATGGCCAAGCTCCGGGCGGTGTCCCGCACCGAGGCCGCCAGCATCGCGCTGCAGCGGGGCCTGCTGGCCGAACACCCGGCCGTGGCGCCGAACCCCGCCGCGCGGGGCGCATCTGCGGCATACGCACGAACGCCGGCCCTGATCGCCGGTTGACGCTTGATCGCCGGTTGAAGACCACTACACTGCGCAGCACCCATCACCCGAGAGAGAGCCGGGCGGCACCGTCCGGACACCACGGAAGTTCATGCCAGCGCGTCGCCAGTTCCTGTTGCAGGCCGGAGGCCTCGGCCTGAGCGCCGCCGCGCCGTCGCTCGCGCGGGCCCGTGCCACCGACATCCGGCTCACCGCGGGCAACATCCTGTCCGCCAACCACCCGCTCAACGTGCGGCTGGCCGAGGCGGTCTCGGCCATCCAGTCGGACAGCCGCGGCCGCGTCTCGGTCCAGGTGTTCCCCGGCGGGCAGCTGGGGTCGGACGTCGACATGCTCGCGCAACTGCGCAGCGGCGAGATCCAGTTCATGACCCTGTCGGGGCCCATCCTGTCGACGCTCGTGCCGGCGGCCGCCGTCAACGGCATCGGCTTCGCGTTCAAGGACTACGACCGCGTCTGGCAGGCGATGGATGGCGCGCTCGGCGCCCACGTGCGCACCGAGATCGCCCGCCACAACCTCGTCGCGTTCGACCACATCTGGGACAACGGCTTCCGCCAGATCACCACCACCACCCGCCCCATCGAGACGCCGGCCGACCTCAAGGGCCTGCGCCTGCGCGTGCCGGTGGGGCCGCTGTGGACGTCGATGTTCCGCGCCTTCGATGCCGACCCCACGTCGCTCAACTTCGGCGAGGTGTATGCCGCGCTGCGCGCGAACGTGGTGGAAGGGCAGGAGAACCCGCTGGCCGTGGTGCAGATGGCCCGGCTGCACGAGGTGCAGCGCCATTGCGCGATGACCCACCACATGTGGGACGGCTTCTGGTTCCTGGCCAACGGCCGCACCTGGGCGGCGCTGCCGCACGAGGTGCGCCAGCTGGTGCTGTCGCATGTGAACGCGGCGGCGCTGAAGCAGCGCGGCGACGTGCGGCGCCTGAACGCCCGCCTGGAGACCCAGTTGATCGAGGCCGGGATGGTCTTCAACCGTCCCGACACGACGCCGTTCCGCGCGGCGCTCAGCCGCGTGGGGTTCTATGCCGACTGGAAGCAGCGGCTCGGGTCCGAGACCTGGACGCTGCTGGAGCAGGCGGGCGGGACGCTGGCCTGATCAGGCCAGGGCGGCCTCGGCCTTCAAGCCTTCGGGCGAGAGGATCACCACGCCGGACGGTTCGATGCGCAGCAGATGCTGGCGCTCGAGCTTCTTCAGCAGCGCGTTGATGCGCTGGCGGCTCGCGCCGAGCAGGTTCGCGAGGTCCTGCTGGGACATCTGCAGCGCGATGCGGATGCCGTCGCCACGCGGCACGCCGAAGCGGCGCGACAGCGACAGCAGGTGGCCGATCAGGCGCTGCTCGTGCGACAGCGACACCGCATCGGTGAACATGGCCATCATCTCCTGCGCACGCTGGCAGTTGATGCGGGCGAGCGCGATGCCCAGCAGCGGCTGGCGCCGCAGCAGCGACAACAGGTCGGGTTTGCTGACGACGAGCAGCGTGGTGGTCATGCAGGTCTGCGCGTCGTGGGTGAGGCTTTCACCGTCCATCACGGCCACGTCGCCGAACCAGTCGCCCGGGCCCGCCAGCGTGAAGATCACCTGGCGCCCCGCGCGGGTGCCCGAACACAGCTTCACCGCGCCGCGCGCCACGCCGAACCATTCGTCGGCCTTGCCGAGGGCGTGGGTCATGGTCTGGCCCGCGGGCACACGCCGCACGCCGGCGATCGAAACGAGCGCTTGCCCGAGCTCGGCCGGCAGGCCGCGGAACCACGGCGCGTCGACCATCGCCCGGGTTTCCTCGGCGGTGAGCCGCGAGCGCCAGTCCGAGGCCGCGGTGGGGAACGGGATGATGGAAGGCTCGGGCGCCAGGCACGCAGCGACGGTCATGAAAAGCCTCGTGATCGACAACTCATGGGAGCGAAAATAAACCGAGCGCTCGCTCGGTTTTCGCCGAGTCTACAATCTGCGGCCGTCACGGTCAAACCGATCGATCCCCACCCATGCAGCTTCAGCTTCCCCCGCGGTTCGGCTTTTCCGAGTTCAAGCGCGCGACCCCGATCGACGCGGCCACCGTGTGGCAGGTGCTGATCGAGCGCAATGCCGAGCGGGTGCCGGTCAAGCGCCCGGAGGTGGCGCGCGAGAACCTGCGCCGCATCATCGAGTCGACCTTCCGCCTCGCGAACAAGGCCGGCTTCGGCGCGATGACGCTGCGCGAGCTGAGCCAGGAGGCCGGGCTGTCGATGGGCGGGCTCTACGGCTACATCACGAGCAAGGACGACCTCGCGTCGATGATGGAGGACATGATCCGGTACGTGGCCGGCGAGATCCCCGTGTGGTTCGAGGGTCACGGGGAGACGCCGCTGGACCGGCTCGACGCGATCATGCGCGCGCTCGTCTACCAGGCCGAGCTGCTGCAGCCGTGGTTCTACTTCGTGTTCATGGAGTCGCGCACGCTGTCGTCGGCGCAGAAGCTGATCGCGAAGAACTCCGAACTCGACATGCACCGCGCACTGGTGCACCTGATCGAGGAGGCCGGCGAGACGGACCCGTTGCGCGCCCAGATGGCGGCCGCCCACATCCACGTGATGATCCAGGACTGGCACATCAAGCGCTGGAAGTACAAGCAGATGAAGGCGACCGTGGACCAGTTCGCCGACAGCGTCAGCCGCTTCGTGCGGGGCGGGCTGAACGTCCTCAGCGCTTGACGGCCAGCAGGTGCCGCACCACCGGTGGCTTGTCGCCGGTGTGCCAGCGGGTGGCCTCGGCCTGCAGGTCGGCGTCGGCGTGCGACACGCGGTGGTGCTGCCGCAGGTGTTCCGCCCATGACTCGACCAGGAACCACTCGACGATGAACCCCGGCCGCTCGGTGTCGTCCATCAAGCCCCAGGCATAGGCCCCGTCGCGGCGGCGGATGGCCGCGAGGGCGTCCATGCTGGCGGTGAAGGCGGCGCGGTCGGCCTCCTTCACCTGGTACTCGACCTGGATCATCACCGGCCCGCGGTCGCCGGCCTCGGCCATCGTCGTGAGCGGCTCGGGCCAGTGGTTCGACGGCTGCAGGTTCGCGTCGCCCGACGGCAGCGCGATGCGCCGCGCCACGAGGGCGGTCACGACCAGGCCGGCGGCGCTGGCCACCAGGGTCATCGGCACGCCGATGGCCTGTGCGACACCTCCCCAGGCGAGGCTGCCGGCCGTCATCGCGCCGTTGAACACCGTGAGGTACACCGCGAGGCCGCGCCCGCGCACCCAGTTCGGCAGGATGCCCTGGGCCACGCCGTTGAGCGTGGTCAGCGCCGTGATCCAGCCCGCGCCGAGCACCAGCATCAGCACCAGGGCCAGCCACTGCGGCGGCGCGGACGACAGCGCGAGCAGCACGGCGCCCACGAGCACCGCCGCGGCCAGCATCAGCCCGTCGGGACCGAGCCGGTCGCGGGCCTTCGGGAGCAGCACCGCACCGCCGATCGCCCCCAAGCCCACGGCCCCGAGCATCAGCCCGTAGAAGCCCGCCGTGCCCCCGAGCAGCTTCCGCGCGACCAGCGGCAGCAGCGCCCACACCGCGCTCGAGAACGCGAAGAACACGGCCACGCGGAGCATCACGCGGTGCAGTTCGCGGCTCGACCGGGTGAAGCGCATGCCGGCACGCAGCGCGCCGGTGAAGTTCTCGGAGAGCGCGTCGGACGCGGCCGCCGGTCGGCGCCACCACAGCAGCGCGCCGATCACGAACACGTAGGTGAGCACGTCCGCGCCGTAGGTGTACGACGCGCCGAGCAGCCCGAGCAGCAGGCCGCCCGCGGCAGGCCCGATCGCACGGGCGATGTTGATGCCCAGCGAGTTCAGCGCCACCGCGCCGCGCAGCGACGACCGGTCGACGAGCTCTGGCACGATGGACTGCCACGTGGGCCCCATCAGCGCGGCGCCCACACCGCCGAGCAGCGTGAGCAGCGTCAGCGACAGCAGCGTCTGCGCGCCGGTGTGCGAGAGCACCATCAGCGTGCAGCTCACCGCGGCCAGCAGCACCTGGATGCCGATCAGGAAACGGCGGCGGTCGAGGATGTCCGACAGCACACCCGCGGGGATCGCGAGCAGGAAGATCGGCAGCGTGGCCGCGGCCTGGATCATCGCGACCGCGGCGGGGCTCGCGGAGAGGTCGGTGACGACCCACGCGCTCGCCACGTCGCGCATGAAGCTGCCGATGTTGCCGACGATGGTGGCCACCCACAGGACCGCGAAGGTCCGGTGGCGCAGCGGGGCGAGGCTGTCGCTCGAAGTGGGAGCCGTCATCGCGCGGAGGCCCGCTCTCGAACGTCCATCCAGGCCACCAGCACGAAGCCGCCGGCCAGGCCCAGGTGCTCGTAGAACGCGTTCATCAGCATGAAGCGGTCGTGGCCCGAGGCCTCCCAGTAGCGGTTGGCGACGAGCGTCGCACCGACCGTGAACACGGCGAGCGCGATGGCGCCGAGCCAGCGCAGCCGGCCCGAGAGGATCAGTGCCGCGGCGCCCAGTTCGAGCACGATCACGGCGATCGCGAGCGGCACGGCGGGCTGCAGCCCGAAGTGGTTCATCTCGGCGACGGCCCCGCCGAAGTCGAAGGCCTTCACGAGGCCGCCCTGGAGGTAGGCGGCGCACAGCGCGAGCAGCGCGAACCAGCGGATCGCGGGGGAAGAAAAAGTCATCTGAAAATCCTCAAACGGCCCAGCACGCGCAACCCAGCGCGCCCCAGAAGTCCTTGAAATCGGCGGCCGGCACCTCCTTGCGCCAGGCGTGCCCGTGCTGGTGCCCGTGCACGCCACACGCCTTCGCGCAACCGCACGCGGCGTTGCGTTGCATGGCGGCCTGCAGCGGCGCGCCGTCGCGTTCGCCCCAGGCGCCGTAGCCCCCGTAGCGGCGCACCGGCGACCAGTCGGGCATCGCCGGGGGCGGGGCCTCGTCGAGCCCGGCGAAGTCGCCCGCGCCGTACACCACCTTGCCACCCACCACGGTCAGCAGCGACGTGGTGTCGGCGATCTCGGATTCGGCGCAGGCGAAGAAGTCGCGGTCGGGCACCATCAGGTCGGCGAGCTGGCCCGCCTCGATGCGGCCCTTCTTGCCTTCCTCGTTCGAGAACCACGTGACGTTCTCGGTCCACATGCGCAGCGCGGCCTCGCGGTCCAGGCAGTTGCGCTGCGGGTACAGGCGCAGGCCGCCCACGGTGGTGCCGGTGACGAGCCACGACAGCGACACCCACGGGTTGTACGACGCGACCCGCGTGGCGTCGGTGCCCGCGGACACCTTCACGCCCTTCTCGAGCAGCTTGGACACCGGCGGCGTGGCCGCCGCGGCGTCCATGCCGTAGCGTTCGACGAAGTACTCGCCCTGGTAGGCCATGCGGTGCTGCACCGCCACGCCGCCGCCGAGCGCAGCCACGCGGTCCATCGATTGCTCGGAGATGGTCTCGGCGTGGTCGAAGAACCAGTTCAGGCCCGACAGCGGGATGTCGCGGTTGACCTTCTCGAACACGTCGAGCGCACGCGTGATGGTCTCGTCGTAGGTCGCGTGCATGCGCCACGGCCAGCGGTTCTGCGCGAGGATGCGCACCACCTCCTCGAGGTCGCCTTCCATCTCCGGGCCCATGTCCGGGCGCGGCTGGCGGAAGTCCTCGAAGTCGGCTGCCGAGAACACGAGCATCTCGCCCGCGCCGTTGTGGCGGAAGTAGTCGTCGCCCTGCTTGTACGTGGAGCCGGCGGTCCAGCGGAGGAAGTCGTCCTTCTCCTGCTTCGGCTTCTGCGTGAAGAGGTTGTAGGCGATGCGGATCGTCAGCTGGTCGGCCTTGGCCAGCTGGTCGATGACCTGGTAGTCCTCGGGATAGTTCTGGAAGCCGCCGCCGGCGTCGAGTGCGCCGGTGACACCGAGGCGGTTCAGCTCGCGCATGAAGTGGCGCGTGGAGTTGACCTGGTACTCGAGCGGGAGCTTCGGGCCCTTCGCGAGGGTGGCGTACAGGATGGACGCGTTGGGCTTCGCGAGCAGCAGGCCCGTCGGGTTGCCCGCGGCGTCGCGCAGGATCTGGCCGCCGGGCGGCTCGGGCGTGTCGCGGCCATAGCCCACCACCCGCAGCGCCGCCGCGTTGAGCAGTGCGCGGTCGTACAGGTGCAGGATGAACACGGGCGTGTCGGGTGCGACGGCGTTCAGTTCGTCCATCGTGGGCAGGCGCTTCTCGATGAACTGGTGCTCGGTGAAACCACCCACCACACGCACCCACTGCGGCGCGGGGGTGATGGCGACCTGCTGGCGCAACATCTCCATCGCGTCGGCGAGCGAACGCACGCCGTCCCAGCGCAACTCCATGTTGTAGTTCAGGCCGCCGCGGATCACGTGGATGTGGTTGTCGATCAGGCCGGGCAGCACGGGGCGGCCGCGCAGGTCGATCACCTTCGTGTCGGGGCCGGCGAGGGCCATCACCTCCGCATCGTTGCCGACCTGGACGAAACGGCCGTCGCGGATCGCGACCGCGCTCGCGGTGGGCTGGGCGCGGTTCAGCGTGGTGAAGCGGCCGCGGTGGAGGATGAGATCGGGAACGGGATCAGGCATGGTCTTTCCTGTCGGCGCAACGGGGCAGTTCCCCGAACATGTGCGGTTTGACCTGGTGGTGCAGCCACGACACGTCCGCAGTGTCGCGCTGCACGAGTTTCTTCACCAGGGGTGGCAGCTGCTCGCCGGCCAGGATGCCGAGCAGGCCCACGAGGGCGATGACCGGCGGCGCGGGCGAGCGCACGTTGAACAGGGCGTAGATGACACCCACGAGCAGGCCCACGGCCAGCGAGACGAGATAGGTTTTCACGAGCACCTCCAGGGACGGGAGCGGCGGCCGCGGAGAGCCGGCCGCCGCGGGTCGGTCATCAGCCTTCCTGCGCGCCGAACATCGTCTTCGCGTAGATGATGCCGAGGCCGTAGGCGCCGCCGAACTTCTTCGCGATGCCGGTGGTCAGGTCGTACGTCTCGCCGCGCGCCCAGTCGCGCTGCAGCTCGAGCATGTACTGCAGCGACGTGATCGGGCGCACGCCGGCCTGCACCATGCGGTCCATCGCGCGGTTGTGCGCTTCGGCGGAGACGTCGCCGCACGCGTCGGCGATCACGTACACCTCGAAGCCCTGGTCCAGCGCCGACAGCGCCGGGCCCACGATGCAGACGGAGGTCCACAGGCCCGACAGCACGAGTCGCTTCTTGCCGATTGCGTTGACGACCTGGATCACGTTGGCGTCTTCCCACGTGTTCATCGACGTGCGGTCCAGCAGTTCCTGGCCCGGGAAGGCGTCGGTGATTTCGGTGAACATCGGGCCGGAGAAGCTCTTCTCGGCGACCGTCGTGAGGATGGTGGAGACCTTGAAGCCCGCCGCGGCGTGGGCCACGAGGCCGGCGTTCATGCGCAGGTTCACGGCGTCGATCGAGTGCGTCGCGAAGGCCATCTGCGACTGGAAGTCGATCATGACCAGCGTGTGGTCGGTGGGGGACAGCAGCTGCGAACCGGGGGTGGGGGTGGCGTTGAGGGCCATGGCGGAGTCCTTGAGGCGGATGGGGGAGGAGGACCGGCGGCCGGCGCCGGATCGGGGACCCCAGTCTGCCCATGACGTCGCCCGCGCGTATCCCTCTGGTGGACAGGTCGGACGTAGGACGGGTGCGGTGGGCGCACACCCGTCCGGAACTTTCAGGCGAGGTGAGGCTCGCGCACGAACGAGACGATGGCGTCGGCCGCGGCCTGCGGGTGCTGGTGGTGCGGGCCGTGCCCTGCGCTCGGGAAGGTCAGCAGCCGCACGGTGGGCAGCTGCTGGTTCAGCGCGTACCAGTTCTCCACGGGGAAGATGATGTCGTGGTCGCCGCCGATGTGCAGGATGGGCAGCGTCGTGCGCTTGAGCAGCTCGAGCACCGCTTCCGCCGGGAAGAGGTCTCCCTTCGGTCCGGAGCCGAGGTGGTTCACCGCGAAGTCCAGCGGCACCGGGACGCTGCGGTCCTGGCGCTGCGCGATGCGGTCCACCGACCGCTGCGCGGCGGCGCGGCTGAGCGCCGACTTCGGCTCGAAGAACAGGATCTCCTCCGCCTCGATGCCGTACTCGGCCAGGCGGGCCGTGTCGTAGAACAGTTGCTCGGGCGGCTTGACCATCCGCCCGGGCGGCGTGGTGCCGATCAACACCGCGTGGGTGACACGCTGCGGGTAGAGGGCGACCACCAGCTGGGCCGCGATGCCCCCGAGCGACCAGCCGCCGATGATCACGTGCTTCAGTTCCAGCGCCTCGATGAGGTCGTTGGCATCCTTCGCGAGCGAGGCGGCGTCATAGGTGCGCGTGCCGGTCGACAGGCCGAGTCCGCTGTAGTCGAAGGTGATGACGCGCAGACCACCGGCGGCGAGGGCGTCGAGGAAGGCCGGGTCCCAGTCGTCGAGGGTGCCTCGAAAGCGGGTGCACAGCACGATCGGCTGCCCCTCTCCGAACGAGCGGTAGGCGAGGCGGCGGCCGTTCGATTCGGCGAAGCGGGTGGGGGTGGTGATCGCGGTCATCGGCATCTCCGGTGGGTGGTCGATGCGGCGAGGATGCGGGACGGTGCGGTCCCGCGCATGGTGCCGTGGCATTGCCGGCGGCTATCTCCTTGGAGCGGGCTCGGCGTCAGTCGGCGAGGTGCAGCAGCGCTTCGTCGCGCCAGTACGCCGCGGCGGTGTAGAAGCCTTCCCACACGCAGCCGTTGCAGCCGCGCCCGCAGCAGGTGTCGGGCTCGGGCGGCGGGGCGCGCAGGTCGATGCCGGCCGCGTCGAGGCGCTGCCGCAGTTCAGCGAACACGGCGCGGGTGGTGTCGAGGTCGAAAAGCGGGCCGTTGAGGTCGGACATGGTGCGGGCCGCACTGTATCAAGCGGGCGCTGATAGAGTCGCCGACTGGCCGATGCGCACGTCGCGCGGGGCTGCAACGAACGGGAAGAATGCGAATGATCAGGCGAGCGATGGTGGTGTGGTTGTCCGCAGCGCTGGTGGCGTGCGGTGGTGGCGATGACGCGGGAAGCGGCGGCGACGGTGGGGACGGTGGAATCGGTTCCCGCCAGCACCGGTACCAGGAGCTGGCGACGGCCGGCACCACGGCGGACTTCCGCCTCCAGCTGAACACCCAGGGCGCGCTCGGCTACCGCTACATCAGCGAAGTGGGCTACAACGGTGGCACCCGCGCGCTGTTCGTCAACGATGCGTCGGTGGCCTACACCTACGAGGTGCTCGACGCGAAGCTCACCGTCGCCGACTTCGTGGCCCAGGCGGCGGCCCAAGGCCTGCGGGGCTTCCGTTACACCGGCGGCGACACCCGGGGCGTCGTCTACCGCAAGGTGACCAACTCCACCGAGACCTTCACGGTGGAGAAGGAAGACAGCACGGCCGTCGGCGGCCTGGCCAGCACGGCCTTCGTGGCCCAGGTGAACGCCCGCGGCCTCAACGGCTTCCGCCTCGGCGCCGAACTGGTGCTGGGCGGCTCGTACTTCAACCTCTACGAGAAATCGAGCGTGGGCGCCCGGAAGTACGAGGTCCGCGTGGAAGACCCCGTGACGAACGAATCCGCCCAGCTGGCCCGCTTCGACACCTACGGTGCGGCGGGCTACCGCATGCGCACGCCGCACGCGTTCGCCGACGGCACGATGTGGGTGTTCGAGCGCGACACCTCGCAGTCGGCCGCCTTCCGCTACTTCGCGGACACGGCCGTGACCAGCGCCGCCGCACTCGTGGCGCAGGCGAACACGCAGGGCACCTCCGGCCGCGGCCTCGAGGGGCAGCTCGTGCTGGTGAACGGCGGTATCCCGCGGGACCTGTACCTGCTGGCGTCGAACTGCACCGGCGTGCTCTGCGACGTCCGGGGGCCGTTCGGTTACTGAGCGGCCTGCCAGGACGGGTCGGATGTCACACCCGCGCTGGCTTCAGGTTCCCTTGCGATCCGTCGGATTAGGGGTTATCCCTTACATTGCCGCCGGCGGGTCGGGTGATCGACCCGCCTGAAAGACCCGATGTCCGACCTGGTTCCTTCCGCTGCCGCGGCGCCCGCGCGGCTCACCGACCTCTACCGCGAGGTCTGGTTCCATGCCCGGGGCGCGCGTGCCCAGTTCGTGGCCGCGCTCGGCCTGCTCGGCAGCGCCCACGGCCTGAAGCTCGCCTTCCCGTGGATGGCTGCGCAGGCCATCAACAGCATCCAGACGGGCGGCGCCGATGGCCTGCCCGTGGCGGCGAGCTGGATCGCGGCCATCGTGGGCCTGCAGGTCGTCACCTGGATGCTGCACGGCCCGGCCCGGCTCATGGAGCGCAACGTGGGCCTGCGCGTGCGCCGCAGCCTTGCCGATTCCCTGTACGCCCGGCTGTCGCGCGCGCCGCTCGCGTGGCACGAGCGCCATCACTCGGGCGACCTGCAGCACCGCGTGCACCAGGCGGGCACCGCGCTCGGCAGCTTCTCGCAGAGCCAGTTCATCTACCTGCAGAACCTGATCAACCTCGCGGGGCCGGTCATCGCGCTGATGCTGCTGTCGCGGCTCACCGGCATGCTGGCCATCGTCGGCTTCGTGGCCACGGCCGTGGTGATCCTGCGCTTCGACGCGGCCCTGATGCAACTGGCCGCCCGCGAGAACCAGGCCGAACGGCGCTACGCCGCGCGCCTGCTCGACTTCGTCGGCAACATCTCGGCCGTGGCCAGCCTGCGGCTGCAGGACGCCACGCGCAAGCTGCTCGACACCCGGCTGCTCGCGGTGTTCGAGCCGCTGCGACGCACCATCGTGCTCAATGAATTGAAGTGGTGTTCGGTCGACCTGCTGACGGTGATGCTGACCTGGGGCCTGGTGGTGGTCTATGCACTCACCCGCCCGTCGGTGGCCGCTGGCGGCACCGTGCTGATCGGCAGCCTCTTCATGATCTACCAGTACGCGCAGCAGGCCTCCGGCGTGCTCGGGGCGATGGCCTCGAACTACCAGAACCTCGCGCGCATGCAGACCGACTTCGCGAGCGCCGACGTGATCCGCGAGGCGCCCGAGCCGACCGAGCGGGGCGTGTCGCTCGATGCGGGCTGGTCGCGCATCGACGTCCATGGCCTGGGCTTCACCCACGCCGCCTCCGGCCGCGGCGGCGTCGACGACGTGAACCTCGTGCTGCGCCGCGGCGAGCGCATCGCGCTCGTGGGCCCGAGCGGGTCGGGCAAGAGCACGCTGCTGCGGGTGCTCGCCGGCCTGTATGACGCGGACCGCGGGCACGTGGCCGTCGACGGGGTCGCCCACCTGGGCCGCCGCGACGTGGCCGACGTGGCGACGCTGATCCCGCAGGAGGCCGAGGTGTTCGAGGCCAGCATCCGCGAGAACATCACGCTCGACCAGCCGGTGCCCGAGGCCGAGGTGGCCCGCGCCGTCCACGTCAGCGCGCTCGACGTGGTGCTCGCCGACCTGCCGCTCGGCCTCGAGACCCCGATGGCCGAGCGCGGCTTCAACCTCTCCGGCGGGCAACGCCAGCGCCTCGCGCTCGCCCGCGGCGTGCTGGCCGCGCGCGACAGCTCACTGCTGCTGCTCGACGAACCCACCAGCGCGCTCGACGCGCTCACCGAGCAGGTGGTGCACGAGCGCCTGGGCGTCGCGAACCCGGATGCGTGCATCGTCTCGGCGCTGCACCGCATGAGCCTGCTGCCCCACTTCGACCGGGTCGTCTTCATGGTCGACGGCGCGGTGGTGGACACCGGCACCGCCGACGAAGTGGCCGCGCGCCAGCCGCTGTTCGCGGCGATGCGTGCGGGGGCATCGACCGAGGACAACGGGCCGCTGGCGGCCTGAGCCGTCAGCGCCCTGCGCCGGTTCTCCGCACCTTGGTGGCCGCGGCCGCCAGCGCGTTCCGACGGCCCGGGGTCGACGCGCCTTCCTGCGGCCCCACGCTCAAGGTGCCGGCGGTCGTGAAGGTCCAGTCCTGCGGGTTGGCCAGCGCGAAGCCGAAGGTCGAGCGCAGGCCGCCCAGGTCGACCGTGTAGCGTGTGGACGGCTTCAGGGGCGTCGACGGCACCAGGGAGAACGACGTGTCGGCGTTGGACGGGAACACCGTCACCGGCACCACCGTGCCGTTCTCGCGCAGCGTGATCGTGGCGAAGGTCGTCGCGTCGATCGTCTTGTTCACGTGGGCCGAGAGCGCCGGGTTCGACACGCCGAGGCCCGTGCCCTGGCGGTATGGGAGCGTGTAGACCAGCGCGAAGGCGCTGCTCACCGAGAAGGTGCTGTCGGGGCGCGCGCCCATCGTGTTGCCGGCGAGGTCCTGGATGCCAGCCGCGATGCGCACGGTGTAGGTGCCCTCGTTCCAGCCCAGGATCGGCGACAGGGCCACCGACCGGCCGGAGGGATCCCCCGCGCCCGTGCGGTACACGTTGACGGCGTCGCCCCGCGCGTCGGTCACGGAGACCGACGCGAGGACGGTTTCCGTGACCGGCTCGTCGAAGGTCAGCACGAGCGGCGCTCCCGCGTGCACGGGCGTTCCCGCCGCCGGGGTCATGCGGACCAGCGACGGCGCAGTCGTGTCCTGGCGGGGGCGGCCGGCTGGTGTGTGGGCCATCAGTTCGTCGACGAGCCGGTACGTTCCGTTGCCGTCGGCCACTTCCATGCGCACCCGGCCGACCCCCGGCGCGTACCAGGTGTCCCGTGTTCCGACGCGGGTCTCCGTCGTGCCGGTCGCGCTCATTCTGGTGGTGGTGACGATGTTGTCGTGCACGTGCAGCACGCCGCTGAAATCGCCCGCGGGGGTCGACACGCTTTCCACGCCCACCACGGAGGTGGTGAAGCGGCTGGTGTAGGGGTCGAGCCGGCCGTCGCCGTCTTCGTCCGCGTCACTGTAGGGTCCGAGGTCCTGCACGAAACTGCCGCCCGCGTAGGCCGGGAAACGCACGAGGTCCAGCTGCTGCGACATGTCGTCGGGGTCGCGGGCCTGGATCGCCCGGGCGTCGGCGCCGTAGAGCGATACCGTCGGCAGGCCGGGGGCACCGAGCGACTCCACGACGTGATACGTGGCGCCGTTCACCTGTCGGGTGCCGGTGACGGTCTCCGTCGATGTGAGGGTCTCGCTGCCCACCGAGGCCCAGGTCATCGTTTGCCGGTAGACCCAGCGGTCGCCGACCTGCATCGGCAGGTGCCGGTCGTAGGCGATGGGGGCGTCGTCGGCCCCGTCGCTCCCGCAGGAAGCCAGCGTGGCGGCGAGTGCGATCGCGCTGAGGCGCGCGGTGGCGCGCAGCGCCCCGCGGATGGTCGTTGTCATGGGGTCCTCTCCCTGTCGAATTCTGGCGTGAATTCTAGGGGAGCGCCGTGACGCTGACGTTCAGCCCGGCAGCCAGTCCGCCGTGACCTCCACCTGCTCGCCGGTGGCCAGGTTCTTGACCTGGTGCGGCGCGCCGTCGGCGCCGGGGAACAGCACGTACGGGATGCCCTTGCGGACGGCGTACTGAAGCTGCTTCGGCGTCTTCTTGTCCTCGTGGTACATCTCGACCTTCACGCCCTTCGCGCGGTAGTGCGCGGCGATGCGGCGCACCGCGTCGCGGTCGGCGCCCTGTGGGTACACCACCAGCAGCTGCGTGCCCGACTTCGCCGCCACCGGCAGCTTTCCGTCCTTCAGCAGCTTCGCGAAGATGCGGGTGAGGCCGATGGACAGGCCCACGCCCGGCAGCTTCTTGCGCAGGTACGCGCCCACGAGGTTCTCGTAGCGGCCGCCCGAGCACACGCTGGGGTAGCCCGGGTAGTCGAGCAGCTTGCACTCGTACACGGTGCCCGTGTAGTAGTCGAGGCCGCGGGCGATGGACAGGTCGGCCCAGATGTGGCCGGCCGGGATGTCCTTCATGTGGTCGATCACGAACTGCAGTTCGGTGAGGCCGGTCTCGAGCAGTTCCGACTGCACGCCCAGCGCGCGCACGCGCTCGACGAAGCTGCTGTCACCGGTGCGGATCTGCGCGAGCGCCACGCACTTGGCGGCCACGTCGGCGGGGATCTGCAGCTGCTCGACGAGGGACTTCAGCACGCCGTCGGCGCCGATCTTGTCGAACTTGTCGGCGATGCGGATGGCTTCCGTCACCTGCTCGATGCCCAGGCCCCGGTAGAAGCCCTGCAGGATCTTGCGGTTGTTGACGTTGATCGAGAACGGGCCCACGCCGAGACCCTGGAAGATCTCGTAGACGATGATGGGGAGCTCCGCGTCGAAGCTCATCGACACGTCCTCGTTGTCGATCACGTCGATGTCGCACTGCAGGAACTCGCGGTAGCGGCCTTCCTGCGGGCGCTCGCCGCGCCACACCTTCTGCATCTGGTAGCGCTTGAACGGGAAGACGAGGTCGTTGTAGTGCTGCGCGACGTAGCGGGCCATGGGCACCGTCAGGTCGTAGTGCAGCGCCACGCGCGGCTCGGCGTCGTTCGGCGATTCGTACAGCCGGCGCAGCGCGTAGATCTCCTTCTCGGTGTCGCCGCCCTTGGCGGACAGCACCTCGATCTCTTCCACCGCCGGCGTCTCGATGTTGCAGAAGCCGTAGCTCTCGAACACCGAGCGGATGTGGTCCAGCCACCGCAGCTCGACGAGGCGGACCTCGGGCAGCCACTCGGTGTAGCCGGTGATCGGCTCGGGCTTGTACGGGGCGGGGGAGGACGGCTTGGTGGACATGGAGCGGGGCTTTCTGCGGGGCCGGGAATGTTATCAGCCCCGAGGGCGTCACCCCGGCGAACGCCGGGGCCCACCGGTTGCTGGCGCGCAGCGGGGCGACTGGATCCCGGCGTTCGCCGGGGTGACCCGCCTGCTAGACCAGCGGCAGCCCCACATAGTTCTCCGCCATCACCGTCGACGCCGCCCGCGACCCCACGAGGTAGCCCAGCTCGGCCTCCTGCAGCTTGCGCTCGATGTCACCGCCGTCCGGGAACCGGTGCATCAGCGACGTGAACCACCACGAGAAGCGCGAGGCGCGCCACACGCGGCGCAGGCAGGTGTCGGAGTAGTGGTCGATGCCCGCGTTGCTCTTTTCGGTGAAGTGCTCGATCAGCGCACGCGACAGGTACGACACGTCGCTCGCCGCGAGGTTCAGGCCCTTCGCGCCGGTGGGCGGCACGATGTGCGCGGCGTCGCCAGCGAGGAACAGGCGGCCGAAGCGCATCGGCTCGGCGACGAAGCTGCGCAGCGGGGCGATGCTCTTCTCGAGCGACGGGCCGGTGACCAGCGCCTCGGCGGCGGACGGGTCGAGGCGGCGGCGCAGCTCGTCCCAGAACGCGTCGTCGGACCACTGCTCGGGCTTGTGGTCCAGCGGGCACTGGATGTAGTAGCGGCTGCGGGTGTTCGACCGCATGCTGGCGAGCGCGAAGCCTCGCGGGTGGTTCGCGTAGATCAGTTCGTGGGCCACCGGCGGCACGTCGGCCAGCACGCCCAGCCAGCCGAAGGGGTACACCTTCTCGTAGGTGGTGACGGCCGAGGCCGGCACGCTGGCACGCGAGACGCCGTGGTAGCCGTCGCAGCCCGCGATGAAGTCGCAGTGCAGTTCCACCGAGCGGCCTTCGTGCGTGAAGCGCACCGAGGGCGTGGTGCCGTCGAAGCCGTGCAGCGTGGTGTCGGGCGTCTCGTACAGCGTGACCAGGCGGGCCTTCGCGCGGGCTTCCATCAGGTCGCGCGTGACCTCGGTCTGGCCGTACACCATCACCCGCTTGCCGCCCGTGAGTTCGGCGAGGTCGATGCGATGGCGTTCTCCGCCGAAACACAGCTCGTAGCCGTCGTGGGGCAGGCCCTCGTGGTGCATGCGTTCCCCCACCCCGGCCGCGTCGAGCAGGTCGACGGTGGTCTGCTCGAGGATGCCCGCGCGGATGCGCGAGGCCACGTAGTCGGCGCTCTGGCGCTCGATGATCACGTTGTCGATGCCGGCGCGATACAGCAGCTGGCCGAGCAGCAGGCCCGAGGGGCCCGCGCCGATGATCACGACTTGCGTGCGTGGGGGGAGGGGGGTCGACATGGTCAGATCAAGGTTCTCAATTGTTCCTGGGCGTGCAGAAGCGCCGGCAGGCACTGGTCCACGAGCTGGTCCATCCGCATGCGGCTCGCGTGCACGCTGATGTTCATCGCGGCGACGGTCTCGCCGCGGAAGTTGCGGAGCGGCACGGCAATCGTGCGCAGGCCGAGCTCCATTTCCTGGTCCACGGCGGCGTAGCCGTTGGCTCGCGTGCGCAGCATCTCGAGGCGCAGGCGTTCGGGGTTCGTCACGGTGCTGGGCGTGAGCGGCTCCAGGCGCTGGCGCTGCAGCCACTGGTCCATCAGTTCATCGGGCAGCGACGACACGAGCACGCGGCCGTTGCTGGTGCAGTAGGCCGGCACGCGCGTGCCCGGCTGCAGCGTGGCCGAGACCACGCGGCCCGCGCTGGCGGCGGCCACGGCGATCACGTCGTCGTGTTCCAGCACACCGGCGGAGCTGGCTTCCTGCAGCGCGTACGCGAGCTTCTGCAGCTGCGGCTGGATGACCCGGGGCAGGCGTGCCGAGTGCATGTAGCTCTGGCCCAGGCGCAGCACCTTCGGCGTGAGGCCGAACAGCTTGCGGTCCTGGGCGACGTAGCCCAGGTGGCTCAGCGTCAGCAGGTACCGGCGGGCGGCGGCGCGGGTGAGGCCGGTGCGCTGCGCCACCTCGGTGATCGACAGGCGGGGACGCTCCTGGTCGAAGGCCTCGATCACGGCCAGTCCCTTTTCCAACCCGGCGATCAGGTCGCGCTTGAGCGGGCCGTCGGGCGTTTCATTCGGGTTACCCCCAACTTCGGGGTCGATCGGGTCCATCATCGTTCTGTCCTTGTTCGCTAATCGCACACGTTGGGCGATTCGCGGTGCTTGCGGTGGTTCGCCGCTTGCTGAGCCGCAATGGTTGTCGATAAGCTAGGGCCCTTCAAGCACCCGTTCTGCCGTTTTGTACGGTATTCGCACAACGGGTTCCATTCTACGGAGATCGCGATGCGTTTCGACACCATTCCCGAGGGCACCTGGCCCGACCTGCTTCACAGCCCGTACAAGTCGACCGCCAAGCGCGGCCCGACGAAGGCGCCGCTGCGTGTCGCATCGCCTGTCGCCACGAATCAACCCCTCGGGTTCCAGCCCTCGCTGATCGTTCCCGGGGACACCGACCTCACCACCCGCGGCCAGTCCGCCCCGCTCGGCGAGAAGATCGTCGTGACCGGCCGCGTGACCGACGAGGACGGCCAACCCGTGCGCAACTCGCTCGTCGAGGTGTGGCAGTGCAACGCCGCCGGCCGCTACTGGCACAAGAAGGACCAGCACAACGCGCCGCTCGACCCGAACTTCTTCGGCTTCGGCAAGTTCCTGACCGACCACGAAGGCCGCTACCGCTTCGTCACGATCAAGCCCGGTGCGTACCCGTGGGGCAACCACAGCAAGGCCTGGCGCCCGGCGCACATTCACTTCTCGCTGTTCGGCAACGTGCTGGCCCAGCGCCTCGTGACGCAGATGTATTTCCCGAACGACCCGCTGTTCGACTTCGACCCCATCTTCCAGAGCGTGCCCGACGTCGCCGCCCGCCAGCGCCTGGTCTCCCGCTTCAGCATGGACGAGACCGTTGGTGATGAAATGCTGGGCTACGTGTTCGACATCGTGCTGCGCGGCCGCGACGCCACGCCGTTCGGCCTCTGATTCGAAGGACTCCCGACCATGAGCCAACCGACCCCCGCCCTGCCGATCACCTCGTCCCAGACCATCGGCCCGTTCCCCCATGAAGGCTGGCGCTGGGCCTTCGACGCCGGCAACAAGGACCTGCCCGTGCAGGTCACCGGCCGAGTCTTCGACGGTGACGGCAACCCCGTGAGCGATGCCGTGCTCGAAGCCTGGCTGCCCGGCACGAACGCCGGCGCCGCGCTGGAAGGCCTGCCCGGCCTGTACCGCATCCACAGCCAGGACGACGGCAGCTTCCGCTTCTCGCTGCCCGCCCATGGCGTGGCGAACGAGCCGGCCGCGTACATCGTGGTGTTCGCACGCGGCCTGCTGAAGCACCAGTTCAGCGCCGTGTACCTGGGCGACAACCCCGAGGCGCCGCTGCTGAAGCAGGTGCCGGCCGAACGCCGCGCCACGCTGATCGCCAAGCCGGGCCCCGATGGCACGCACCAGTGGGACCTGCACCTGCAGGGCCCGGCCGAAACCGTCTTCTTCGACTTCACCTGATGAGCCTCCCGCTCTTCGACCGCTTCCTTGCGCCGGCGGACGCCGCGGCGCCCTTCGACGACGTCGCGCTGATCCAGGCGATGTTCGACTTCGAGGCGGCGCTGTCGCGGGCGCAGGCCGCCGCCGGCATGATCCCGGCGGCGTCGGCGGCCGCCATCGCCAGCGTCTGCAAGGCCGAGCTGTACGACCTGAACGCGCTGGCCGAGGCCAGCTCGCGCGCGGGCAGCCTCGCCATCCCGCTCGTCAAGGAGCTGACGCAGACCGTGTCGCTCTACAGCGGCGAGGCGGCCTCCGTCGTGCACAAGGGCAGCACGAGCCAGGACGTGCAGGACACCGCGATGGCGCTCTGCACGCGCCGCGCGGTCGATGCGATCGACACCGTCCTGGGTCGCCTGATCGGCTCGCTGCTCGACCTGGCCGAGCGCCACGCCGATACACCGGTGCTCGCGCGCACGCTGATGCAGCCGGCGCAGGTCACGTCGTTCGGCCTCAAGGTGCTCAACTGGACCGCGCCGCTCGTGCGTTCGCGCGCGCGCCTGCGCGAAGCCGCCGCGCGCGGCCTCGCGCTGCAGCTGGGGGGCGCCATCGGCACGCAGTCGGGCCTCGGCACGCACGCGCCCGCGGTCGTCGCCCACATGGCCGACGCGCTGGGCCTCGCCGTGGCGCCGTCGCCGTGGCACACGCAGCGCGACGAATGGCTGCGGGTCGCGATGGAAGCGGCGGTGCTGGCCGGCTGCCTCGGCAAGATCGGCACCGACCTCGCGCTGATGGCGCAGGCCGAGGTGGGCGAGCTCAACGAACCGGCCGCGCCGGGCCGGGGCGGCTCGTCGGCCATGCCGCACAAGCGCAACCCGGTGGGCGCGCTCGCCGCGGTGGCCACTGCCCAGCGCACGCCGCACCGCGCGGCCGCGCTGCTCGCGGCCATGGGCCAGCAGCACGAACGCGGCCTCGGCACGTGGCAGGCGGAACTGGCCGAATGGCCGGGCCTCTTCATCGGCGTGCACGCGTCGGCGCTGGCGCTGGCCGACGTGTTCATCGCCCCCGACGTGCATCCCGAACGCATGCGCACCAACATCGATGCGTTGAACGGGCTCGTGTTCGCCGAACAGGCCTCCGCGCTGCTCGCACCCGTCATCGGCAAGGCCCGCGCGCATGCGCTGCTCGAACAGCTGAGCGGTGACGTGGTGCGCCAGAACAAGCCCCTGGAAGAACTGATGCTCGCCGCGGTGCAGTCGGACCCGGCGCTGAAGAAGGTCGACGTCGCCGCCGTGAAGCGCGTGTTCGACCCGCAGGTGGCATTGGCCGCCGCGCGCCGCCAGTTCGACGACCGTCTCCCCGCCCTGCGCCAACCGGATTGATCCCATGGACAACTTCGATTCCGACGCCGAACGCGGCACCCGCAACCGACGCGCGATCCTGGGCGATGCCTGGGTCGACAAGTCGCAGGCGAACGCCACCTCGTTCTCGGCCGACTTCCAGGACTTCATCACGCGCTACGCGTGGCACGGCATCTGGGGCCGCCCCGGCCTCGACGAACGCACCCGCCGCATCATCGTGCTGTCGATCACGTGCGCGATGGGCCGCTGGGAGGAGTTCGAACTGCACGTGCGCGCGGCGATCGCCGACGGCACGCCGGGCCAGCTCTCGCCCGACGACCTGAAGGAAGTGCTGCTGCAGTCGGCCGTGTACGCCGGCGTGCCGGCCGCGAACACCGGCCTCGCGCTCGCCACGAAGATCCTGCGCGAAGCGGGCGTGCCGCTGCCGAAGGCCGACGTGCGCGAGGTGTCGCACCCGGGCGCCGGCCGCGCGGGCCGCACCGCGGTGTCGCCGTCCATCGCCTATGCCGTGCGCGAACCGCGCCATGGCGGCGCGCCGCGCCACACCATTGTGCTGAGCCACGCGCTTGGCTGCGACCGCTCGATGTGGGACGGCCTGGCCGCCACGCTCGCCGAAGACTGCCGCGTGATCGTGTACGACCAGCGCGGGCACGGCGCATCCGACGCTCCCGCGGGCCCGTACACCGTGGCCGAGCTCGCCGACGACGCCGCCGCGCTGATCCGCGAGGTGGCCAACGGCCCCGTCGTGTTCATCGGCCTGTCGATGGGCGGCATGGTGGCTCAGGAACTCGCGCTGCGGCACCCGTCGCTCGTGAAGGGCCTCGTGCTCGCCAACACCACCGCCGTCTACGATGCCGCGGCCCGCGACGGCTGGAAGGCCCGGATCGAACTCGTGCGCTCGAAGGGCATGGCCGCCGTCGCCGAGATGGCGATGCCGCGCTGGTTCGGCGACGACTTCCGCGAATCGAACGCGTCCACGGTGGACCGTTGGCGCCGCCGCGTGGCCTCGTGCCACCCGGGCGGCTACATCGGCACGTGCGAGGCGCTCCAGGGCATGGACACGCTGGACCGCCTGCCCGGCATCCAGGCGCCCACGCTCGTGATCGCCGGCGAGATCGACCCGGGCACACCCGTCGCGATGAACGAGACCATCGCGCGCGGCATCCCCGGCGCCGAATTCACCGTGCTCCCCGGCGCTTCGCACCTGAGCGCGCTGGAGCGCCCCGCGGCCTTCGCCGGCCGCGTGCTCGACTTCCTCAAGAAGGTTCCGACATGATCAACAAGCTGATGGACAGTCTGGCCGCCGCGGTGGCCGACGTGAAGGACGGTTCGACCGTGATGGTGGGCGGATTCGGCACCGCCGGCCTCCCGAACGAACTCACCGATGCGCTGATCGCGCAGGGCGCGCGCGACCTGACGATCGTCAACAACAATGCCGGCAACGGCGACACGGGCCTGGCCGCGCTGCTCGCCGCCGGCCGCGTGCGCAAGATCATCTGCAGCTTCCCGCGGCAGGCCGACTCGCACCACTTCGACCGCCTGTACCGCGCCGGCCAGCTCGAACTGGAACTGGTGCCGCAGGGCAACCTCGCCGAGCGCATCCGCGCGGCGGGCGCCGGCATCGGCGCGTTCTTCACGCCCACCGGCTACGGCACCGAGCTCGCGAAGGGCAAGGAAACCCGCACCATCGACGGGAAGCACTACGTGCTCGAGTACCCGATCCACGCCGACGTCGCGCTGATCAAGGCCGAGGTGGGCGACCGCCTGGGCAACCTCACGTACCGCATGACCGCACGCAACTTCGGCCCGATCATGGCCGCGGCCGCGAAGCTGACCGTCGCCACCGTGCACAAGGTCGTCGAGCCGGGCGAGATCGACCCCGAGACCGTGGTCACGCCGGGTCTCTACGTGAAGCGTGTCGTGAAGATCGACCGCGCCGTCACCGCCGCCGGCGGCTTCAAGTCTTGAGAGGGTTGCTGACATGACCACGACGAAATGGACCCGCGACCAGATGGCCGCACGCGTGGCGAACGAGATCGCCGACGGCATGGTCGTCAACCTCGGCATCGGCCTGCCCACGCTGGTGGCCAACCACCTGCCGGCCGACCGTGAAGTGCTGCTGCACAGCGAAAACGGCGTGCTGGGCATGGGCCCCGCGCCGAAGGCCGGCGAGGAAGACTACGACCTGATCAACGCCGGCAAGCAGCCGGTGACGCTGAAGGCCGGCGGCTGCTTCTTCCACCATGCCGACAGCTTCGCGATGATGCGCGGCGGCCACCTCGACCTGTGCGTGCTGGGCGCGTTCCAGGTCGCGGCCAACGGCGACCTCGCGAACTGGCACACCGGCGCCCCCGACGCGATCCCCGCGGTGGGCGGCGCGATGGACCTCGCCATCGGCGCGAAGAACACGTGGGTGATGATGGAACACGTGACCAAGGGCGGCGACAGCAAACTCGTGCCGGCGCTGACCTACCCGGTCACCGGCCTCGCCTGCGTGAGCCGCGTGATCACCGACCTCGCCGTCATCGACCTGAAGGACGGCAAGGCCACCGTGGTCGACATGGTCGACGGCCTCAGCTTCGAGCAGCTGCAGGCCCAGACGGGCATTCCGCTGAGCCGCTGACCGGCGGCCCGCGGGACGTCGTTCACTGCGCCTTCGGTTCCGCCTCGGCGGCATCGGAGGCCGACTTCGGGTTGGCGACCCAGCCCACGACGTCCTTGCCGAGGGCCTTCGCGCTGCGTTCGAGGATGGTGCAGGTGCCCTTGAACCCGCCGAAGGCGCCGCCCGTGGTGGAGCGCGTCAGCTTCGTGGTGCGCGTGACCTTGCCGTTCTCGACGAGGCTCGCCTCGATGGACATCGACTTCGGGCCGCTCCAGGCCCCGCCGCCCACGCCCAGCACGTGGGTGATCTGCACCCGCACGCGCGAGGCCTTCGGGTCGGCGTCGGCGGCGATGGTGGCGTCGCCCCCGTTGGCCTTCGAGAAGAAGGGGCTGGCTTCGCGCACGAACATGTCCTCGATCTTGCATTCCTCCTTCACCTTGTCGACCACACCGGCGCCCGGCGCGTAGGTGACGGGCGTTTCCAGGTAGACGGGGGCGGCCTGCGCGGCCGTGGAACAGGCGGCCAGCAGGGCCAGGCGGATCAGGTGTTTCATCGGATTCGGTCCTTGGAAGTGCGATGTGTCGAAGGCGGGAATCCTGCCAGTGCCCGCGCGCCGGCGAACTCCTCCATCGAGGGGTGCGAAACGGTAAAAACCTGTTCGCGCGAAGGGCCGAATGTCCCCGGAAACGGACTCGGCTTGTCCTACAGCCATCGCGGTCCCGCACCGACGCGCGCGCCGCGACGCGGCCCCTAAAGTGAATGCAGCCGGATCTTTCGACCGGTCATCTGTCCCACACCTCTGTGCCCGAAGGGGCACTCACCAGGAGAAACGACATGAATGCATCCAAGACCCTCACCGCCCTCGCCGCCGCTGCCGCCCTCGTGGGCACCATCGGTTACGCCTCCGCCCAGCAATCGGGCAACGATTCGATGGCACCGAACGCCGGTTCCCCGGCCGACACCGCGCAACCCGCGGTGACCACGCCGGCGCCGGTGGACAGCAGCTCGTCGACGCTGCCGTCGGACACCACCTCGGCCACGATGGACAGCGAACGCGCCCCGCAGGCCGACCGGAACTGATCCGGACCGTGCCGGCCTCCGGCCTTCGGGCCGGAGGTGAGCCGAACGAACGACCACCATGCGTGATTCGAACCGTTCCCTCCACCCCGTGCTCGACGGCCTGAAACAGGGCGTCGTGTTCGGGGCCGCGGCGCTCGCCGTGCTGCTGCCGCCGATCGGCGGCGCGCACACGACGGTGCCCCGCCTGAATCCACCGGCCGCCGCCGTGGCCGACGCCACGCCGCGAGCGCCCCGTTTCGCCGACTTCGGCGCGGAGACCCCGCACGAGGACGTGCGCCACGTCGCCGACTGGGTCGCCGATTCCGGCGACAACCGGCACATGGATTTCGTGATCGTCGACAAGCGCGATGCCCGCATCTGGGTGTTTGGTGCCGACGGTGTCCTCAAGGCCCAGAGCCCCGTGCTGCTGGGCGCCGCCGCGGGCGACGATTCGGTTGCCGGCATCGGCCAGCGGCCCATCGCCGAAGTGCGCCCCGAGGAACGCACCACGCCGGCCGGCCGCTTCGTCGCCGAGCCGGGCCGCAACGCCCACGGTGAAAACGTCGTCTGGGTCGACTACGACGCGGCGGTGTCGATGCACCGACTCCGCGCGAACGAGCCGAAGGAGCGGCGCCATGAGCGCCTCGCCACGCCCACCCCGGACGACAACCGCATCTCCTACGGGTGCATCAACGTGCCCCCGGCCTTCTTCGAGGCGGTGCTCGAACCCGTCTTCGACCGGCGCCGCGGCGTGGTCTACGTGCTGCCCGAGACGAAGCCGCTCCAGGAGGCCTTCGCCACCTCGTACGACGTGGCCGCGAAACACGGCGTCTCCCGCCTCTGACCGACCATCCCCCGAATTGAGCGGACTTTCCCGCTCAGTCTTTGTCGCTGATCGGCGACACCCTTGCTACCATCGTGCCCTCAGAACCGGGCGTCCGCCCGGTTTTTGGTGTCCGGGCAGTCGACGGTACAGGGGTGTGTGGCATGTGGGGTGGGAAACGTTGGGGTGTGGCGGTGCTGGGTGCGACCGCCTGGGCCGGGGTGCTGGCGGCCGACGTGCCGACGCCCGACCCGCTGGACGTCCCGATGGCCCCCGCGGCGCCCGCCGCGGTCCACGTGCCGGGCCTCAGTGCCGATGCCCGCGACACCCTCGCCTGGATCCAGTCCACCGGTGACCACGGCCACCTGCCGTTTGCCATCGTCGACAAGCGCCAGGCCCGCGTCCACGTCTTCCATGCCGATGGCAGCCTCGCCGGCGAGTCCGCCGCGCTGCTGGGCCTCACCCCCGGCGACGAGGGCGTGCCCGGCGCCGGCCAGCGCGTGGCCGACCTGAGCCCCTCCGAACGCACCACGCCCGCCGGGCGCTTCGCGTCCGAACCGGGTCACAACCTCAAGGGCGAGGACATCGTCTGGGTCGATTACGACGCCGCCATCGCGATCCACCGCGTGCGGCCGGGCCCGTCGCGCGAGCGCCGCGAACAGCGGCTGGCGTCCGGAACCCCCTCGGACAACCGCATCTCGCTCGGCTGCATCGTGGTGCCGGTCGCGTTCTACGAACAGGTCGTGAGCCCGGTGCTGGGCCGCAGCCGCGGCGTGGTCTACGTGCTGCCCGAGCGCCAGCCGGCGCTCGCGATGCTCACCCGGCGCTGACCGCAGCGGCGTTCAGGCGCCAGGTCTCGAACGCCTCGGCCGGCATGGGCCGCGCGAACAGGTAGCCCTGGCCGTAGTCGCACCCCGCGGCCGTGAGCAGCTGGCGCTGCGCCTCGGTCTCGACGCCTTCGGCCACCACCTTCATGCCGAGCGCGTGGGCCATCGCGATGATGGCCTTGCACAGCGCCATGTCCTTCGACGTGGCCGACAGGCCGCGCACGAACGACTGGTCGATCTTCAGCACGTCGATGTCGAACTTCTGCAGGTACGACAGTGACGAGTAGCCGATGCCGAAGTCGTCCAGCGAGATCGCGACGCCCGCACGGCGCAGCGCGTCGAGCTGCCCGGCCACGCCGTGGCCGGCGTCGAGCAGCAGTCCTTCGGTGATTTCCACCGCGATGCAGTCGCCCGGCAGGCCGAGGGCTTTCATGCGGTCGTGCCACGCGGTGCGGTCCTGGCCGGCCTCGCGGAACTGCACGGGGGACTTGTTGACGCTGATCTGGAAATCGGGGTTCAGCCGGTCGCGCCAACGCCGGACCTGTTCCACCGCCTGCAGGAAGACCCATTCGCCGATCTCGACGATCTGCCCACTCGACTCGGCGATCGGGATGAACGTGGCAGGGCTGACGTTCCCACGGGTCGGATGCGTCCAGCGCAGCAACGCCTCGGCCTTGCGCACCTGGCCGGAGGCAAGGTGCACGATGGGCTGGTACAGCACGTGGAGCTGTCCGCCGGCGAGCGCGCCGCGCAGGTCGTTGGCCAGGCGCAGCCGGGTGAGGGCGGCTTCCTGCAGCGCCGGGGTGTAGCGGCTGTAGCGGTTGCGGCCCGCGTCCTTCGCGACGTAGAGCGCCTGGTCGGCGTGCTTGAGCAGGTCCTCGATCTGCGTCGCGTCCTCGGGGTACATCGTGATGCCGATGCTCGCGGAGACGAAGGCCCGTTCGTCGCCGAGCGGGAAGGCCTGGGCCACGGCGGCGAGGATGTCGCGCGCGACCTGCTCGACGCGCCCTTCGTGTTCCAACCCGGCGAGCACCACGGTGAACTCGTCGCCGCCCATGCGTGCGACCGTGTCGGCCCCGCGCACGCAGGTGCGGATCCGGCGGGCGGCCTCGACCAGCAGCCGGTCGCCCTGGTCGTGCCCCAGCGTGTCGTTGACTTCCTTGAAGTGGTCGAGGTCGATGAACAGCAGTGCGAGCGGGTTGCCGTCGCGCTGGCTCATCAGGATGTCCTGCTCCAGCCGGTCGCGCAGCATGCGGCGGTTCGGCAGGCCGGTGAGGGCGTCGAAGTTCGCCTGCTGCCACACGAGCGCCTCGTTGCGCTTGCGTTCCGTGATGTCGGTGTGGGTGCCGATCATCCGCACCGGCTGCCCGGCCGCGTCGCGTTCGATCACCATGCCTCGCGTCAGCACCCACTTCCACGAGCCGTCCTTGCAGCGCATGCGGTGTTCGTTGCTGTACGTGGCGGTGCGCTGCTCCAGGTGTTCACGCCGCGCGTGCAGCACCTGGCTGAGGTCGTCCGGGTGCACGAGGTGGTCGACCTGCTCGATGCGGGTCGCGAGTTCGTCCATGCGGTAGCCGTACATCTCGGCGAACCGGGCGGACAGCAGCGTGGCGCCGGTGGAGACCGACCAGTCCCAGACGCCGTCGCCGGCGCTTTCCAGCGCGTGTTTCCAGCGGGCCTCGTTGGTGCCGAGCGCGGCGAACGAGTTCTCCAGGCCGCGCAGCAGCACCGAGCAGGAGGCGGTGAGCATCAGCGTGACGAAGGCGACGTTGCCGGTGACGATGGCCCACCAGCGGGTGGTCGGGGAATCGAAGCCCGGCAGCGGCTGGCCACCCAGGGCGCCGATGCCGAAGAGGGTCGCGGCGCAGGCGATCAGGCACAGCACGCCCGGGCGCAGCCCGAGCAGCAGCGCGGCCAGCACCGGCAGGGCCATCAGGTAGGCCATGCCCACGGGGCCCACCATCATCAGGAACCAGGTGCCCACGCCGTACATCAGCAGCAGCAGGCTCCACGTGCGCAACTGGTAGGGCAGGGCGGGGTGGCGCCAGATGAAGGTGATCCAGCCGAGGGCGACCACGTCGATGATCGGCACGGGCCAGAGGCCGTCGATGATCGCGAAGATGGCGCTCGGCAGGGCGATCACGACGCCGAGCACCAGCACGGCCAGCAGGATGGACGAGAGCACGCGCTCACGCCATTGCGTCAGGTCCGGGACGTGGGCGGACGGCAGCATGGGGCCGACGGGCGGCGCCGCACCCGGCCGGGCGGCCGGGGCGGAGGGGGGCAGCGGAGAGCGGAGATCGGTCGGCATGGCGGAACGCCCTCTGGAGGCGTCTGGCCAGGGGTGGAGCACCCCAGAGGTATCGGCCGGCGGGCAACCGTTGTTGAGTCCAGGCCCGTTTCCGGTGCCAAACCTTGCACGGAACGAGCCCGTACCGGCGCGCTCAGGGCACGAGCGTGCGTCCGAAGAAGGCGACGACGGCCGCGTTGAACTCGTGGTGGAACGCCGCGCGGTCGAAGCCGGCCTGGCTGCTGCACAGCGGCGGGGCCATCAGGCGGAAGCGCGGCGTGCAGGGAGCGAGGAAGTCGAAGTGGCCAGCGTCCGGCACCGGGTGGTACTCCGGCGGGGCGCCCAGGCCGTCCCGCACGGGTTCGGCGTACCACGGCGACGGCAGCACCGTGTCGGCGTCGGCACGCCACAGCTGCACGGGCAGGGTGATCCGGGCGAGCGACTCTCGGCTGAACGTGAACCCGAGCGCCGGCGCGGCCACCACGGCGGCGCGCACGCGGGCATCGCGGCCCGACAGCGGTCCGGTGGTTCCCGCCGCCATCGCCGCCTCCGGGTTCTTCGCGATCAGGAGGCAGGCGTAGTCCCCGCGATGCGCCAGGCAATGGGGGCCGACGCGGGCCAGGTCGGCCACCCCACCGGCCGTCATCACCGCGGTGAACCCCCCGGACGAGAACCCGAACACGCCCACGCGGCCGGGATCGACCTGGGCGCTCGCACGCCATTGCGCCAGCACGTAGTCGATGGCCCGGCTGACGTGGCGGGGCCGGTCGGCCATCGACACCTCGCGGCTGCGGTCGGCGTGGTTGTCGCCGGTGTGGGTCACCGCCGCGACCACGTAGCCCGCCTGGGCGAGCGCGACCGCCGTGTCGTGGTGGCTGAACGCGCTGCCGCCGTTGCCGTGGGAGATCACGACGAGCGGCAGCCCCTTCCCGGCGACGGGCGCGCCCGTCGCGATCTGCAATGTGAACGGGCCGAGGTCGGTGGACTTCGCCTCGGCCGCGGTGGGGTACCAGATCGCGGTGTCGAGCGGTGGCTGGTCGCCGTCGGGCACCTTCACCCGTTCGTAGCCGGCAGACAGGCCCGGCGCGGCCCACGCGGCGGCGGACAGGAGGGCGAGGGCCAGCACGGCCGCGACGCGCGGGAGGGTGTGGAAGTGCATGGGCGTGCATTATGGAGCCCCCGGCCTCGGCGTCGCCTTGCCGGCCGGTGTCCGTCTGGGCACACTGGAGACACATTTCCCGCCTGTCCCCATGAACACCTTCATCCGCTCCCTGGTCGCCGCAGCGATCCCGCTGGCGTGCGCCTCCGCCGCCCACGCCGAGTCGCTCCGCTGCAATGGCGAGAGTTCCAGCCCGGGCGATTCGAAATTGTCGGTGCTGCAGAAATGCGGTGAGCCGATGCTGAAGGACTCGTACTGCAAGCCCGTCGAGGTGGTGGTGCCCACGGTGCCCTACCCGGTGACGCCGTATCCCAACCCCCGCTACCCGGCGGTGGTGCCGGGCCGGGCGGTCACCTGCGAACAGGTCGACGAGTGGATGTACGACCGGGGCCAGGGCAACCTGTACGCCACGGTGCGCTTCCAGCGGGGGGTCGTCGAATCGATCGTCTATCAGGGTCGACCCCGGTGACGCTGGTCTGGTGAAACGTTTCATTCGACGCTAGGATCGGGTCTCCGCCCGTGACCAGGAGGCCCGATGGCCCGCATTCCGTACGTCGAACCCGAGCAGATGCCGGCGGCCTATGCCGAGCTGCTCAAGTCCCGCAACCCGCTCAACCTCTACCGCATGCTCCCGCACGCGGTGGACGCCGCGTCGCCCTTCCTCGCCCTCGGCGGGTCGCTGCTGCGCAAGAGCGCCCTCGACCCCGTGCTGCGCGAGATCGCGATCCTGCGCGTGGGCCTGTTGAGCCACGCGTCGTACGAGGTGCACCAGCACCGGCGTGTCGCGCGCGCCGCGGGCATGCCCGAGGACGTGCTCGCTGCCATCGCGGACGGTCCGGAGGCCCCGGCCTTCGACGACCTGCAGCGCCTCGTGATGCGTTTCACCGACGAGGTGGTGCACCGCGTGAAGGCGTCCGACGTGCTGTTCGACGCCGTGCGCGCGCGCCTCGGCGACCGCCAGGTCGCCGAGCTGGTGCTGACCATCGGCTTCTACATGATGGTGAGCCGCTTCCTCGAGAACTTCGAGGTCGACATCGAAGCGGACACCGAAGCGCGGGAGGCCGTGCAATGAGCGCGATGACCCACGATCCCTCTCGCCAGTTGTTCCCCGAATCGCTCGGCGAGGAGACCGGCCGCCAGCGCCTGCGCGGCCGCCGCGTGCTGGTGGTGGGCGCGGGCCAGCGCCCCATTCCCGACGAGGACCCGCCCGTGGGCAACGGCCGCGCGGTGTCGGTGCTGTTCGCACGCGAGGGGGCCACCGTCGCGTGTGTCGACCGGTCCGCCGAGGCCGTGGAACACACCCGCGCGCAGGTGGTGGCCGAGGGCGGCGTGGCCTTCGCCGAGGTGGCCGACGTGTCGGACGCCTCGGTCATCGCACCGCTGGTGCAGCGCTGCGCCCAGCAGATGGGCGGGCTCGACGGCCTCGTGCTCAACGTCGGCATCTCGCGCGGGCTGCCGCTCGCGCGCCAGACCGCCGCCGACTGGGACTTCGAATACGCCGTCAACGTGCGCAGCCACATGCTGTTCTGCCAGGCCGCGCTCGAGGTGATGCCCGAGGGCGCCTCGATCGTGCTGATGTCCTCGCTCGCGAGCCTGCGTGCGGGCAGCCGCAACCCCGCCTACGAATCGTCGAAGGCGGCGCAAGTGGCGCTGGCCCGCAGCGTGGCCGTGGCCGGCGAGGCCAAGGGCATCCGCTGCAACGCGGTGCTGCCGGGCCTGATGGACACGCCGATGGGCCGCGACGCGACCCGCCATCGGCCGGGCCGCGCGGTGGCCGTGCCGTGGGGACGGCAGGGCACGGGCTGGGAGGTCGCGTACGCGTGCCTGTACCTGATCTCGCACGAGTCGAGCTACTGCAACGCACATGCGCTGCTGCTCGATGGGGGCCTGTCGGTGGGGGTGGCGCGGGCTGCCGCCTAGGGCGCGGGCCCGCAGGACCCGCGTTCGATCAACTCGGACGGCACCCGCAGTGAAACCGCCTCGGCGGTCTCGCCGCCCAGCCGCGCGAGAAGCCGTTCGGCCGTGCGGTCGGCCACGGCGTGCAGGTCGACCCGCAACGCCGTCAGCGGCGGGGCGTGGTGGACGGCGAAGTCGGGGTCGCCGATGCTGACGATCGACAGGTCGCGGGGCATCGACAGCCCGGCGGCCGACACCGCGTTGAGCGTCTCCACGAGGATCGACGTGCCCTGCACCAGCAGCGCGGTGGGGCGGTCCGCGGTCGCGAGCAGCGAGGCCACCGCGTCGTAGGCGGAACTGGTGGAGCTGGGCAGCTGCACGAGCCAGCGGTCGTCGAACGCGAGGCCGTGCGACTTGCAGGCAGCCCGCAGACCCTCGGCACGCCGCCGCATGGGCCGGTTCGACGACTGCGACTGCACGAGCGCGATGCGCCGGTGGCCGAGCCCCGCGAGGTGGGCCACGGCCGCCTTCATGCCGGCGGCGTGGTCGAACTGCACCTTGTCGTGCGGGCTGGCGAGGTCGCGGTCCAGCACCACGGCGGGCATCTCGAGCGCGGCCACCGCCTTCAGCACGCCGGCGTGGCGTTCGTTGCCCGGTGCGATCACGACGCCGTCCATGCCCCGCAGCCGGAACAGGTTCAGCAGCGCGATCTCGCGGTCCGGGTCGTTCAGCCCGTTGGCGAGCAGCAGCAGGTAGCCCTCGGCGAGGAACCGTTCCTCGAGCGCCCGGAACAGCTGGGCGTACAGCGGGTTCGCCACGTCGGTGACGAGGCAGCCGATGGTGCGGGTGCTGCGCGAGCGCAGCGACTGCGCCGCATGGTTCGGCCGGTAGCCCAGCGCCTCGATGGCGGCGAGCACCTTCGCGCGGGTCTCCTCGCCCACGTTCTGCACGTTGTTGACCACGCGCGATGCACTGCCGAGCGAGACGCCCGCGTGGCGGGCGACGTCCTTGATGTTGACGGAAGCGGGTTTGCGGGGCGGCATGGCGCCGGATTGTGCGCTATCGTGCCCACCCGATGCCCCAGTTCGCAGCCAACCTCTCGTTCCTCTACCCCGACCTGCCGTTCCTCGACCGCTTCGCCGCGGCCGCCCGGGACGGCTTCGACGCGGTCGAGTTCCTGTTCCCGTACGCGTTCGACGCCCGCGACGTGAAGGCCCGCCTGCACGACCACGGGTTGAAGCAGGTGCTGTTCAACGTGTCCCCGGGCGACTGGGACGGCGGCGAGCGGGGCCTGGCGGCCCGCCCCGGCCACGAGGCGCGGTTCCGCGCCGCGGTGGAGGAGGCGCTGGCGTACGCCCAGGTGCTGGGCTGCCCGCGCCTGCACGTGATGGCCGGGCTGAAGGAGGCCGACACGGCCCGCCAGCACGCCACCTACCGGGAGAACCTCGTGTGGGCCGCATCGCTGGCCGCGCCGCTGGGCATCGACCTGCTGCTCGAGGCCATCAACCCGCGCGACATGCCCGGCTACCTGATCAGCCGCCAGCAGGAGGCCCACGACGCCGCCACCGCCACGGGCGCTGCGAACGTGAAGGTGCAGTTCGACCTGTACCACTGCCAGATCGTCGAGGGTGACCTGATCACCAAGCTGCGGGACCACCTGCCCGGCGGGCGGGTGGGCCACCTGCAGATCGCCGGCGTGCCGTCGCGCCAGGAGCCCGACACGGGCGAACTGGCCCTCGACCCCCTGCTGGCCGAGATCGACGCCGCGGGCTACACCGGCCACGTGGGCTGCGAGTACCGCCCCCGCGGCGACACGTCCGCCGGCCTCGCCTGGCTCAGGCGATACCGGGCTTCAGCAGGTTCGTGACGCCGGCCGCCACGTGCCCCGAGGGCACGTGCGGCGAGGCGTTCTCGATGTGGCCGCTCTGGTCGTCGAAGAAGAAGTCGGGTTCGAATTCGCGCAGGAAGGCGCCCTTCGGCAGGCCGCCGAGGAACATGGCCTCGTCGATCTCGATGTCCCACTCCATCAGTGTGCGGATGGCGCGCTCGTGGGCCGGCGCGCTGCGGGCCGTGACGAGGGCGGTGCGGATGCGCATCGCGGGAGACGCCTTCTGCTGCAGCAGCTTCAGCGCATCCAGCAGCGGCTTGAACGGGCCGGCGGCCAGCGGCACGCCGGCGCGGTCCAGCTCGTGGGCCTGGAACGCGTCGAGGCCGGCCCGCTGGAACACCTGCTCGGCCTCGTCCGAGAAGAGCACGGCGTCGCCGTCGAAGGCGATGCGCACCTCGTTCGGATGGGCGTCGGACGCCCGCGCCGAGTGCGGGAACACTCGCGCCGCCGGCACTCCGGCGCCCAGGGCCGAGCGGACGTCGGCCTCGTTCGTCGACAGGAACAGGTGGGCGTTCAGCGGGCGCAGGTAGCGCCACGGCGATTCGCCCCGGGTGAACACGCCGCGCTGGATGGGCATGCCGTAGTGTTTCGCCGAGCGGAACACCCGCATGCCCGAGACCGGGTCGTTGCGCGACAGGATCACCACCTCCACGGAGGTGTCCGGCGCCGCCTTGTTGAAGGTCAGCAGCTTGTTCACGAGGGAGAACGCGACGCCGGGCTTGGCGGGCAGGTCCACCCGGTCGAGCTGCAGCTGCATGTAGGCGCGGTCGTCGCGGGCCTCGAAGAGGCGGTTTTCCTCCTCGAAGTCGAAGAGGGCGCGCGAGGAGATCGCGACGACGAGCTGGTTGTCCAGGGAGGCGGGCATGGGCGACATCCTAGCGCCATCGTCCGGCGGGGCTGAAACAAACGAAACACAGGATCGGGACCGGCGAAATGTGCCTGATACGGCCGCCGCCCACACTTCGTTCCATCCCCTGCATCACCGCCTTCGGAGTCCATGATGAACCTGCCCGTCACCAGCACCCTCCAGCGTCTCTTCTCCCGCCAGCCGGCCCTGGCCATGCTGTTCCAGCCGTCCGGCTACCCGATGCCCTCCCCCCAGGTGCCCGAGGTGCTCCATGCCGACTTCATGGACACCCGCCCGGTGATCTTCCGCAGCGAAGGTTTCGAGGAAGACCTGCTGCCGACCCACGCCACCGCATGACGCGCGGGGGGTGGTGCGACCGTCCGGCCGACGGGCCGGTGGCGAGGGGACTCCGATGACCGATCGCACTGCCCGCGAGTGGCTGGCGCGCGCGCTCGAAGACGCGCGCGTGGCCGGTTCACCCCGATATGATTCATCCCGAAGGACAGACCCTCAGGGAGAGCCGGTCATGGGGCAAGTGGAAGGCGCGGCCAAGCCCGTGCTGCTGGTGGTGGACGACGAGCCCGACCTCCGGGCGCTGCTGGGCGAGTACTTCGGCCGCCACGGCTTCGACGTGCTCACCGCGGAAGACGCCGCGCGTGCACGCGAGATCCTGGCCACGGTGTCGCCGCAGGCGGTGCTGCTCGACATCAACATGCCCGGCGAAAACGGCCTGTCGCTCGCCCGCTGGCTGCGCGACGCCCATCCGCGCGTGGGCCTGCTGATGCTCACCACGGCCGGCGAATCGGTCGACCGCATCGTGGGCCTCGAACTGGGCGCCGATGACTACATCCCCAAACCCTTCGAGATGCGCGAGCTGCTCGCCCGCACCCGGGCGGTGCTGCGCCGCCTGCAGCAGCCGGTCGAGGCCGCCCCGGCACCCGCGCCGGCCGCAGCCGCCGCACACCGCGTGGCCTTCGGCCGCTGCATGCTTGACCTGGAGCAGCGCCGCCTGGCGGGTGCCGACGGTGCCGAGATCGAGATCAGCGCCGCCGAGTTCGACCTGCTGGCACTGTTCGCCCGCAACCCGAACCGGCCGCTCAACCGCGACCAGATCATGGAACAGGCGCACAACCGGGGCTGGGACGTGTTCGACCGCTCCATCGACCTGCGCATCATGCGGCTGCGCCGCAAGATCGAAACCAACCCCGACAAGCCCGAGGTCCTGAAGACCGTGCGCAACGTCGGCTACGTGTTCGTGCCCCTCGCGGCCACGTGACGGAAGCGGGGCGCGAGGTGCAGCGGCGCGAGGAGGAACTGGCGCTCAAGGCGGCCATCGTGGACCGCGCGCTGGCGGCCCTGATCGCCATGGACGCGGACGGGCGCATCGTCGAGTTCAACCCGGCCGCCGAAACCCTGTTCGGCCGCTGGCGCGAGGAGCGGCTCGGCCAGGTGTTCGGCGACGTCGAACTGCCCGAGCGGGTGCGCCCCGTCTACCAGACCGCGCTGCGCCGGCTCGCCGAGGGCGAGGCGCCCACACCCAGCGGCCACCGCATGGAGCTGCACGCGCTGCGGGGCGACGGCACCGAGTTCCCGGTCGACTTCGTGCTGTGGCGCACCGATGCCGGCGGCGCCCCGTACTTCACGGCCTCGCTGGTCGACGCCAGCGACCGGCACCACGCCGCCCAGCAGGTGGGACGCCAGCGCGAGGCGCTGCGCCAGAGCGAGAAGCTCACCGCGATGGGCAGCCTGCTCGCGGGCGTGGCCCACGAGCTGAACAACCCGCTCGCCATCGTGATGGGCCGCGCCAGCCTGCTCGAGGAGAAGTGCGAGGACCCCGACCTGCGCGCCGACGTGCTGCGCATCCGGGAGGCCGCCGAACGCTGCGGCCGCATCGTGCGCACGTTCCTCAACATGGCGCGCAACCGCCCCGCCCAGCGCACGCCGGTCGACCTCAACGAACTGGTGCGGGCCGCGGCCGACATGCTGCTCTACAGCTTCCGCACGCACGGGGTCGAACTCGAGCTCGCCCCCGGCGCCGCGCTGCCGCCCATCAACGCCGACGCCGACCAGCTCGGCCAGGTGGTGCTGAACCTGCTGATCAACGCCCAGCAGGCGCTGACGGGCACCCCGGGCCCGCACCGGGTGCGCGTGAGCACCGGCGTGGAGCACCGGCGCGAGGGCCGCGAGCCGCGCGTGTGGCTGCGCGTCGCCGACAACGGCCCCGGCGTGCCGCCCGAGTTCCGCTCGCGCATCTTCGAGCCGTTCTTCACGACGAAGGGCGAGGGCATGGGCACGGGCCTCGGCCTCGCGGTGTCGCGTTCGGTGGTGATCGAACACGGCGGCGACCTGATCCTCGAACAGTCCGGCGCCGAACGCGGCGCCATCTTCCGTGCGAGCCTGCCCATCAGCGGCATGGCCATCGACGACAGCGGCCCGGTGCCGCTCGACGAACCCGAGGCGCCCGCGCCATCGCGTGTGCTGGTGGTGGACGACGAACCCGAACTCGCGAGCCTGATGCGGGACATGCTGGAGCAGGCCGGCTACGAGGTGGCCACGGCCGAGTCCGGCGGCCTCGCACTGGCGCTGCTCGACGAGGCTCGCTTCGACGCGATCGTGTCGGACCTGCGCATGCCCGACATGGACGGGCCGGGGCTGTGGCGCGCGGTGGTGGAGCGGCATCCGCTGCTGGCGCAGCGCATGCTGTTCGTCACGGGCGACACCCTGTCGCCCGATGCGCGGGAGTTCTTGCGCACGGCGCGGTGCAGTGCGCTGGACAAGCCGTTTTCGAAGGCGGGGTTGCTGGCGGGGGTGAAGGCGTTGCTGGCCTGATCGCGGCCGGCGTGCCGCGGCGGCAGTGGATCCCGGCGTTCGCCGGGATGACATGCACCTCGATGTGTCATCCCGGCGAACGCCGGGATCCACCGGGGTCGAAGCGAGTCGATGACGTCAGTCCGCCACGGTCGCATCCGCTGCGGCCTCCTGCATCGTCTTCGAGACGACCCCATACATCGCGATCCACGCCTCCCTCACCGACGGCGTGAACGCCTCCCCGAGCCCCATCGCCAGCGTGCCCAGCAGCGCCTGCCCCACCGTGTCGTAGTGTGCCGGCTTGACGCCATAGGTCAGGTGCCGCGCGCCGAGGATGCGCAGCGTGGGCAACAGCGTGTCGGGCTCGTCGAGCAGGCGCACGGCGGTGATGAGCATCGACATCAGCCGCTTGCCCTGGGCAGTCATGTCGCCGCGGAACAGGAAACGCAGCGACGGGTCGACGGTGAACAGCGTGTCGTAGAAGAGGGCGGCCACCTGCTGCGAGCGGGGCACGATCAGCGCGGCGCTCTGGCGCACGAGGTCGATCTGGACGGGGGTCATCGAGGGCTCCTTTGAACAAGAGCCCGAAGCATCGCGGCGGCCCGCTTCACGCGCATTTCGCGCGGAAGCGGGCCGTGTTGCATTGGTTAAGACGTCATTGCATGAACCCGATGGGCGTGCGCCGCGAGCCCGTGTCGGGCAGATCGTGCGGCTGCACCTGGTCGCGCTTGGCGAGCTTCGCGTTGCCGAAGGCGGTCATCCATGCGCGGCGCATGTCGCGCGGGGCCATCTCGCTCAGGCGGTCGAGCACGTCGGCCGACGGTTCGGGGTCGAAGCGGCTGCCCCAGCCGTGGTCGGCGCGGATGCTGCGGTACAGCTTCGCGGCGATGTGGCGCGCCTGCTCGCGGTCGGGCGGCAGCACGTCGTACACGTTCATGCGGTTCAGGATGGGGTCGGGGATGGACCGCGCATCGTTGGCAGTGGCCACCCAGATGACCTGGCTGGCGTCGATGGGCACCTCGGCGAACTCGTCGATGAAACTGCCCGCCGTGTCGTGCTCGAGCAGGCCGTACAGCGCGCCCAGCGGGTCGTAGGCGTGTTCGCCGCCGGCCTTGTCGATCTCGTCGACCACCATCACGGGGTTGGCGTACTGGCCCTCGACCAGTGTCTCGAATACCTTGCCGGCGCGTGCGCCCTTCCACTGGCTGGAGGCGCCCGAGAGCACCCAGCCGGCGGTCATGGAACTCATGGAGATGAACCCCATGCCGGTGCCCAGCAGTTCGGACAGCGCCCGCGCGAAGTGCGTCTTGCCGATGCCGGGGGAGCCGAGCAGCAGCAGCGGGGTGATCTCGAGGGCGTCGCGGCTGTCCTCGCAGAGGGCCAGCTGGCGCTTCACGTCGTCGAGCACGGCGGTGAAGTTGGGCAGGTCGTCGTAGAGGTGGTCCATGGCCGGGAGGCCGGCGGGCTTGACCTGGAAGCGGTCGGGGCCCTTCTCGAGCATGCGCTCGTAGGTGGAGCGGAGGGTTTCGTGTTCCTTGTCGGGGAGGCGGTCCAGCCGGCGGCCGACGTCGTCGACGCGGTAGACGCTTCGCATGCGGGCAATGGGGATGTTGCCTCGGGGCGACACGGTGACCAGATCGTTGGATGCGCTCATGCGGACCTCCTGAACCAACCAATGACTTCATTCAACCACGGCCCGCGCAAGAGGGCGTGATGAATAACCCACGGAAAGACCTGCCAGATGCAGAGCATGCCTCGTGCCTGGCCTTCCCGTGGGTCACACCTCGCATGACGTCATCTGAAATCGGTCGTTCGCCATGCGGTCGCGTCGGCATACCGTGGCGTTCATTCAAAGAGGAGAGGAGTCCGCCATGAAGCTGTCCCGTGTCATCGCCATCACCGCCCTGTCGGTGAACCCGTGGGTGCACGCCGCCGACCCGGTGCGCATCGCCTACCAGACGGTTGTCGAACCCGCCAAGGTCGCCCAGGCCGACGGCCTCTACGAGAAGGCCACCGGCCGCCCCATCGAGTGGCGCAAGTTCGAGAGTGGTGCGGAAGTCATCACCGCCATCGCCGCCGGGGGCATCGACATCGGCTACGTGGGCTCCAGCCCGCTCGCTGCGGCGGCCAGCCGCGAGCTGCCGGTCGAGACGATCCTGATCGCTGCCGAGATCGGCACGGCCGAAGCGCTGGTCGTGCGCAACGGCGCGAACATCGCGAAACCGGCCGACCTCGTCGGCAAGAAGATTGCCGTGCCGTACGTGTCCACCACCCACTACAGCCTGCTGGCCGCGCTCGGCCACTGGCGCATCGATCCGAAGCAGGTCGCCGTCGTGAACCTGCGGCCCACCGAGATCCCGGCCGCCTGGGCCCGCGGCGACATCGACGCCGCCTACGTGTGGGACCCGACCCTCGGCAAGCTGAAGGAGACCGGCAAGGTGCTGGTGTCGTCGGCCGAGGTGGCGGGCTGGGGTGCACCGACCTTCGACGCGTGGATCGTGCGCAAGGACTTCGCACAAAAGCACCCGGACGTGGTCGCGAAGTTCGTGCAGGTGACCGGCGAAGCCTATGCGGCCTACCGCCGCGACCCGAAGGCCTTCGGCGCCGACGCGGCCCACGTCGCGAAGATCGTGCGCCTGACCGGCGCACAGCCGGCCGACATCCCGGCGCTGCTGGCCGGCTCGAAGTTCCCGACGCTCGCCGAGCAGGTCTCCCCCGCGCTGCTGGGCGGCGGCACGGTCAAGGCCCTGGTGCAGACCTCGCAGTTCCTGAAGTCCCAGGGCAAGGTCGACAAGGTGCTGGCCGACTACACCGGCTACGTGAGCACCGCGCCGGCCCAGGCGGCCGCGAAGGCGGGCGCCGGGTCGGTGGTGGCCGCCGCACGCTGAAGGCCGGCGATGGGCGTGCCGATCTCGCTGGAGGCGGTGTCCGTCGGGCACGGTGACCAGCCCGCGGTGCTGGAGCGGGTGTCGCTCGACGTGCCCGCCGGCGGCATCCTCGTGCTGCTCGGGCCGTCGGGCTGTGGCAAGTCGAGCCTCCTCGACGTGCTCGCCGGGTTCTCGCCCGCGCGCGCCGGTGTCGTGCGCGTGGGCGGCCGGCCGGTCACCGGGCCCGGTGCGGACCGCGGGGTGGTGTTCCAGGACGACGCGCTGCTGCCGTGGCTCGACGTGCAGGGCAACGTCGCCTTCCCGCTGCGCCTGAAGGGCCTCGCGCCGGACGAACGTGCCGAACGCGCCTGCCACGTGCTGGGCCTCGTGGGCCTGGCCGGGCAGGAGCGCCGCAAGGTGTGGGAGCTGTCGGGTGGCATGCGCCAGCGCGTGGGCATCGCCCGGGCGCTCGCCGCCGACCCCGACGTGCTGCTGATGGACGAACCGTTCGGCGCGCTCGACGCCCTCACGCGCGAACGCATGCAGGAGCTGCTGCTGCGCGTGTGGCGGACCACCGGCAAGACCCTCGTCGTGGTGACCCACGACGTCGAGGAGGCCGTGTTCCTCGCGACCGACCTCGTGCTGCTGTCACGCCACCCCGGCCGCATCGTGCGGCACCTGCCGCTCGGCTTCGGCCGCCGCCATGCCGACGGTGAACGGGCTCGAGCGGTGAAGTCGTCGCCGGCCTTCGTCGACGTGCGCGAGGAGGTGCTCTCCGCCGTGCTCGCCCAGGAACCCGAACCCGCCTGAACCATGGACATCGCTTCGCCCGTCACCTTCGACGACCCGCCCTCGCCACGACCGAGGCGCCCCTGGCACAGCCGACCCGGGCTGTTGAGCCTCGCCGCCGTCGGCACGCTGCTGCTCGTGTGGCAGATCGTCGCGTCCGCCGGCTGGGTGCCCGCGCTGTTCCTGCCGCCGCCGTCGGCGGTGCTGGCCAAGCTGGTGCGGGTGTCCGGCGACGGGTTCATGGACGCCACGCTGTGGCAGCACACCGCCGCGAGCCTGCAGCGCGTGGGCCTCGCGCTGCTGCTGGCCGTGGCCACCGCGGTGCCGCTCGGCGCATGGATGGGCTTGTCGCCGCGCGCCCGCGCGGTGTTCGATCCGCTGATCGAGTTCTACCGCCCGGTGCCGCCGCTCGCGTACCTGCCGCTGATCGTCATCTGGTTCGGCATCGGCGAGCTGTCGAAGGTGTTGCTGATCGCACTCGCGATCTTTGCGCCGCTCGTGATCGCCACGGCCACCGGGGTCGCCAACACCCCGGAGGCGCGCATCCGCGTCGCGCGGTCGTTCGGGGCCACGCGCGGGCAGGTGCTGCGGCACATCGTGCTGCCGAACGCGCTGCCCGACCTGATGACGGGCCTGCGCGTGGGGTTGGGTGTCGGCTGGTCCACGCTGGTGGCAGCCGAACTCGTGGCGGCCACGCGCGGGCTCGGGTTCCTCGTGCAGTCGGCGGCCCAGTTCCTCAGCACCGACATCGTGGTGCTGGGGATCCTCGTGATCGCGGTCGTGGCTTTCGGGCTCGAACTCGCGCTGCGGGCGCTGCAGCGGCGGTGGGTGCCCTGGGTGGGCAAGTCCTAGAACGGGGCGTCGCCTTCGACCGTGGTGCGGTGGAGCTTGCGCCGCAGGTGGTCCGGGCAGCCGGCGGCCAGGTGCATCACCGAGCGGTTGTCCCAGAACACCATGTCGTGCGGCTGCCACGCGTGGCGGTACAGGTGCTCGGGCTTGACGCTGTGGGCGAACAGCAGGTCGAGCAGCTCGCGGCTCTCGCTTTCGCTGACACCGAGGATGCGCGTGGTGAAGTGTTCGCTGACGAAGAGCGCCTTGCGGCCGGTCTCCGGGTGCGTGCGCACGACGGGCTGGATGGCCGGGCGCACCTGGGCCTTCTGGTCGTCGGACAGGTCGGGGCGCCATGGGCTGCGCTTCTGCATCTCGGCGTACTTGGCGAGGTAGCTGTGTTCCGCCTTCAGGCCTTCGACACGGCGCTGCAGGTCGGCGGGCAGCGTGTCCCAGGCGAGGTGCATGTTCGCGAACAGCGTGTCGCCGCCTTCGGACGGCAGCTCCTGCGCGTGCAGCAGCGAGCCGAGGCTCGGACGTTCCTTGTACGAGAGGTCCGAATGCCAGTGCTGGCCGGCGTCGCCGAGGCCGATGGGTTTGCCGTCCTCCTTGATGTTCGACACGATGAGGATCTCGGGATGCCCGGGCAGCAGGAACTGATGCAGCACGTGGATCTCCAGCCGGCCGAAGCGGCGGCTGAACTCGATCTGCTGGGCTGGCGTGATGCGCTGGTCGCGGAACACGAGCACGTGGTGGTCGAGGTGCGCGCGGTGCACGGCGCGGAAGGTGGTGTCGTCCACCGGGCGGGTCAGGTCGAGGCCGGTGACGGACGCGCCGAGCGGGGCGTCGAGCGGGGTGATCGACAGGGAATCGGTGAGGGTGGCGTGTGACATGCCCCGCACCGTACGCCTGCCGCGGGCGACGCGCAAGGAAGGATTGCGAGCGAGCTTGGTTGCCGTCCGCATGAGGCGCGGTGCAGATCGAAACACGGTTTTCTTCGTTGTCCGGGCGGACGAAGGCCAGAACACTGGCGTCTTTCCTTCGAACCGCCGTCTGTCCACCGTGCCCCTGTCTTCCCGCCCCATCGAACCCCCGCCGCTCGCGGCCCGTGTCGAGGCCCTGGCCGCCGCGCTCGCGGCCACCGCCATCGAACGCGACCGCACCGGCGGTCATGCGCGCGCCGAACGCGAGTTGATCCGCGAGAGCGGCCTGCTGGCGCTCACCATCCCCACCACGTTCGGCGGTGACGGCGCCCCGTTTTCCACGATGCTGCGGGTCGTGCGCCGCCTCGCCGAGGTCGACAGCGCGCTCGCCCACCTGCTCGCGTTCCACCACCTGCAGATCGCGGGGATCGCTCTCTACGGCACACCGGAACAGCAGGAGACGCTGCTGCGTGACACCGTCACGCACCGCTGGTTCTGGGGCAACGCGCTGAACCCGCTCGACAAGCGGGCCATCGCGGTCGACGACCGCGACGGCGGCTACGTCATCGAGGGCGTGAAGAGCTTCAGCTCGGGCTCGGTCGGCTCCGACCGCATCACCATCTCGGCCTGGCACGAGGCCACGCAGACGGCCCTCATCGCCGCGCTGCCCACCGACCGCCGCGGCCTCGTCGTCTCGCCCGACTGGGATGCCTTCGGCCAGCGCCAGACCGACAGCGGCACGGTGAGCTTCGACCGCGTGCGGGTCGACGCCCAAGAGCTGCTGCAGGCCCCGGGCGCCGTGGCGACGCCGCGGGCCACGCTGCGCTCGCAGGTGGCCCAGCTGATCCTGACCAACCTGTACCTCGGCATCGCCACCGGTGCCTTCGAGGAGGCCCGCCGGTACACGCTGGCGCAGACAAAACCGTGGTTCGCGTCCGGCGTCGCCCGGGCCGCCGACGATCCCGTCGTGCAGCATCGCTACGGCGACCTGTGGCTGCACATCCGGCCCGCCATCGTGCTGGCCGACGAGGCGGCGGCGCGGCTCGACGCGGCCATCGCGCGCGGTCCGTCGCTCACCGCGGCCGAACGCGGCGAGGTGGCCGTGGCCGGTGCCGAGGCGAAGGTGCTCGCGCACCGCGCTGGCCTGGCCGTGACGTCGCAGCTGTTCGAACTGACCGGCGCGCGGTCCACCTCCGAGCGCCTCGGCCTCGACCGCTTCTGGCGCAACGTGCGCGTGCACACGCTGCACGACCCGGTCGACTACAAGCTGCGCGACCTCGGCCGGCACCGGCTCGACGGCCGCGTGCCCGATCCCACCCCGTACTCGTGAGGTCCGCCATGGGACACGTCCAGACCCTGGAGCCGGCCTCGGCCCCGCCGCTGCTGCGCCTCGACCGCGTCAACAAGCGCTTCCACCTGCCCGACGGCACCCCGTTCCACGCCGTGCGCGACGTGTCGCTGCAGGTGCGCGCGGGTGACATCTTCGGGCTCGTGGGCAAGAGCGGCGCGGGCAAGTCCACGCTGCTGCGCACCATCAACCTGCTCGAGCGCCCCGACTCGGGCACCGTGACGGTCGCGGGGCAGGCCCTGACCTCGCTCGACAAGCGCACGCTGCGTTCGGCGCGCCAGTCCATCGGCATGATCTTCCAGCAGTTCAACCTGCTGCAGAACGCCACGGTGGCCGACAACGTCGCGTTCCCGTTGCGGCTGCACGGCGGGCGCGGTGCCACGCAGATCGCCGCACGCGTGCGCGAGTGCCTGGCGATCGTGGGTCTCACCGACAAGGCCGACAGCCACCCGGCGCAGTTGTCCGGCGGCCAGAAGCAGCGCGTGGCGATCGCCCGCGCGCTCGCGCCCGAGCCGGCGCTGCTGCTGTGCGACGAGCCCACCTCGGCGCTCGACGCCGAGACCACGCGCAGCGTGCTCGACACGCTGAGTCACATCAACCGCACGCTCGGCGTGACCATCGTGATCGTCACGCACGAGTTGTCGGTGGTGCGCCGCCTGTGCCGCCACGTCGCGGTGATCGAACAGGGCGCGGTGGCCGAGCAGTTCGCCGTGGCCGAGGAGGCCGGCGTGTTGCGCCAGACCGTGCTGGGCCGCGAACTCGCACGCCTGGCCGCGTCGCCCGAGGAGGCCCGCCTGCTCGACCGCCTGGAGGCCGCCGTCGCATGAACTTCCTCTCCGACAACATCGTCGCCGTGCTGCCCGAGCTGGGCACGGCCGTGGGCCAGACGCTGCTGATGCTCGCGATCGGCCTGTCCGCCGCCGTGCTGCTGGGCGGGCCGCTGGGCGTGCTGCTGTTCCTGCTGAGCCCAGGGCAGTCGCTGGAACAGCGCCACACGTTCCGCGTGCTGAACTGGACCGTGAACACCGTGCGGTCGTTCCCGTTCATCATCCTGCTCGTCGCCCTCGTGCCGTTCACCCGCGTGGTCGCCGGCACGTCGATCGGGCCCGTGGCCGCGGCGGTGCCGCTCAGCTTCGCGGCCATTCCGTACTTCGCGCGGCTCGTGGAGCAGTGCCTGCGCGACGTGCCGCGCGGCGTGGTGGAGGCGGCCCATGCGATGGGCGCGTCCGAACTGCAGATCGTGTGGCGCGTGCTGATCGTCGAGGCCCGCTCGGGCCTGGTGCTGGCGCTCACCGTGCTCGCCATCAGCTTCCTGTCGTACTCGGCCGTGGCCGGGGTCGTGGGTGGTGGCGGCATCGGTGACCTCGCGATCCGCTACGGCTACTACCGCTTCCAGACCGACGTGATGGTGCTCACCGTCGCGATCCTCGTCGTGCTCGTGCAGGTGATCCAGTTCACCGGCAACGGCATCGCGCGCCGCCTCGACAAACGCTGATTCTTCTCCCCAAGGACCCTGACATGACCTTCGCCCGCCGTTCCACCCTCGCCGCGCTGCTCGCGCTGTCCGCCACCTTCGCGCTGCCCTCGTTCGCCCAGGAGAAGAAGGAACTCGTCTTCGGCGCCACCGCGGGCCCGTACGCCGACCAGATCAAGATCGGCATCAAGCCGCTGCTCGAGAAGAAGGGCTACCGCGTCAAGGTCGTCGAGTTCAACGACTACATCCAGCCGAACCACGCGCTGGCCCAGGGCGCGCTGGACGCCAACGCGTTCCAGCACATCGTCTACCTGACCAAGTTCGCCACCGAAAACAAGCTCGAGCTGAGCGAGCTGCTGAAGGTGCCCACCGCGCCCATCGCGATCTACAGCAAGAAGCACAAGGCGCTGGGCGATGTGAAGGAGGGCGCCACCGTCGCGTTGCCGAACGATCCCACCAACGCGGCACGCGCCCTCGTGGTGCTGGAGCAGATCGGCTGGGTCAAGCTGCGCGAGGGCTACGACCCGATCCGCGCGTCCGAGAAGGACGTGGCGTCGAACCCGAAGAAGCTCAAGCTCGTGCCGCTGGAAGCCGCGCAGCTGCCGCGTTCGCTGGACGACTCCGACTTCTCGTTCGTCAACGGCAACTTCGCGCTGGCCTCGGGCCTGAAGCTGACCGAAGCGCTGGCCCTGGAAAAGACGAGCCCCACGTACCAGAACCTCGTGGCCGTGCGCACGGCCGACAAGGACAAGCCGTGGGTCAAGGACATCGCCGACGCCTACCGGTCGAAGGAGTTCCTCGCGGTCACCGAGAAGAACTTCGCCGGGTTCGTGAAGACCGATTACCAGCACGGCCGTTGAGCATCGCGATGAGCCGACGCATCCGCTTCAACGCGTTCCAGATGAACGCGGCGTCCCACCAGTCGCCCGGGTTGTGGACGCACCCGCGCGACTCGGCGCACCGGTATACCGACCCGCAGCACTGGGTGGACCTCGCGAAGCTGCTCGAACGCGGCGTGTTCGACGGCGTGTTCCTGGCCGACGTGCTGGGCGTGTACGACGTGTTCGGCGGCAACCACGAGGCGGCGGTGCGCCACGGCGTGCAGGTGCCCGTCAACGACCCGCTGGCGCTCGTGCCGCTGATGGCACAGGCCACCGAACACCTGGGCTTCGGCGTCACCTGCGCGCTGACGTACGAGCACCCGTACCCGTTCGCGCGGCGCATCTCGACGCTCGACCACCTGACCGGCGGCCGCGTGGGCTGGAACATCGTCACCGGCTACCTCGACAGCGCCGCGCGCAACCTGGGCCTGTCGAACCAACTGGGGCACGATGCGCGGTACGACCTGGCCGACGAGTACATGGACGTGGTCTACAAGCTCTGGGAGAAGAGCTGGGCCGACGACGCGGTGCGCCGCGACAAGGCCACGGGCACGTTCACCGACCCGGCGAAGGTGCGGCCCATCCGCCACGCCGGCACGCACTACCAGGTGCCGGGCATCCACTTGTGCGAGCCGTCGCCGCAGCGCACGCCGGTGCTGTACCAGGCGGGCACGTCCCCGCGCGGGGTCGCGTTCGCGGCGCGCCACGCGGAGTGTGTGTTCATCAGCGGACCCACCGAGACCGTGCTGAAGCGCTACGTCGACGCCGTGCGCGGCGGTCTCGTGGCCCAGGGGCGCCCGGCCGACGACGTGCTGATCTACGCACAGGCGCTCGTGATCACCGGTGCCACCGAGGCCGAGGCGCGCGCGAAACACCGCGAACTGCTGGAACACATCGACGTGGAGGCATCGCTCGCGCTGCTGTCTGGCTGGACCGGCGTCGACTTCAGCCGGTACGACCCGGATGCGCCGATCGAACACGTGGACACCGAGGCCGGCCGCACCGCGCTCGCGTCGTTCAGCCAGACCGACCCGTCGCGCCAGTGGGCGGTGGGCGAGGCGGCCCGGTTCATCGGCCTGGGCGGGCGCGGGCCCGTCATCGTGGGTTCGCCCGCGCAGGTGGCGGACGAACTCGAACGTTGGGTCGACGCCACCGGCATCGACGGCTTCAACCTGACCTACGCGCTGGCCCACGAAACGATGCGCGACGTCGTGGACCACGTGGTGCCCGAATTGCAGCGCCGCGGGCGCTACGCCACGTCGTACGCCGACGGCACCTTGCGCGAGAAGCTGTTCGCCCGCGGGCCGCGCCTCGGTGGCGGCCACGCGGCAACCCGCGTCCAGATCTGATTTTCCACGACAAGAAAGAACGACAACATGACCGCCATCCTGAACCGCCGTGACCTGCTGGCCCTGGCCGCCGCCGCGGCCGTGACCCCCGCCTTCGCCGCCGACAACAAGGTGCTGCGCATCGGCTACCAGAAGTTCAACACGCTCAACATCCTGAAGGGTGCCGGCAAGCTCGAGGAAGCCCTGAAGCCGCTCGGCTGGACCGTGCAGTGGTTCGAGTTCGCCACCGGCCCTGTGCTGTTCGAGGCGCTGAACGCCGGCTCGATCGACTTCGGTCACGCGGCGGACACGCCCACGGTGTTCGCGCAAGCCGCCGGCGTCAACTCGGTCTACCTGGCGGCTGAACAGCCGTACCCGCAGGGCATCGCGATCCTCGTCGGGAAGGACTCGCCCGTGAAGACCATCGCCGACCTGAAGGGCAGGAAGGTGGCGGTGGGCCGCGGCTGGAACGTGCAGTACCTGCTGGTGCGTGCGCTCGAGGATGCCGGACTGGGCTTCGACGACATCCAGCCCGCGTGGGTCAACAACGCGGCCGATGCACGCACCGCGTTCGAGTCGGGCAAGGTCGACGCCGTGGGCCTGTGGGACCCGTTCCTCGCGGGCGCCCAGCTGGCCGGCAACCCGCGGGTGCTGCGCAACGGCGAGGGGCTGTCGAACAACCGCACGTTCTACATCTCGACGCCGCAGTTCGCAGGGGCCAACGCGCAGGTGCTGCGCACGGTGTTCGCCGAACTGAAGAAGACGAACGAGTGGGCCGACGGCCATCCGCAGCAGCTGGCCGACCAACTGGCGCCGCAGCTCGGTGTGCCGAGCCCGGTGCTCAAGCTCGCGACCGACCGCCGCCGCTACACCGCGGTGCCGGTGGACGCCGGCATCGTCGCCGAGCAGCAGCGCATCGCCGACACGTTCCACAAGCTCAACCTGATCAAGCGGCCGGTGGTGGTGAAGGACGCCGTGTTCAAGGAGGTGCTGCTGTGAAGCGCCTGCTGCTGGGCGCGGCGTTCGCCGTGTCCTCCGTGGCGATCCACGCGCAGGACACCGTGCGCATCGGCGTCACCGCCGGCCCGCACGCGCAGATCGCCGAGGTGGCGCGCACCGTCGCCGCGCGCGACGGGCTCGTGCTGCAGATCGTCGAGTTCCAGGACTACATCCAGCCGAACGCGGCGCTCGACGCCGGCGACCTGCAGACCAACAGCTACCAGCACCTGCCGTTCCTGCAGAGCCAGATCAAGGCCCGGGGCTACAAGATCACCCCGGTGGGCGACACGGTCACGTTCCCGATGGGTTTCTACTCGAAGAAGGTGAAGTCGCTCGACGCATTGCCGAAGGGCGCGAAGGTGGGCATCCAGAACGACCCGTCCAACAGCGGGCGGGCGCTGGCGCTGCTGCAAAAGTACGGGGCGATCAAGCTCAAGCCGGGGGCAGGCATCTCCGCGACGCTGGCAGACATCGCCGAGAACCCGAAGGGGCTGCAGATCGTGCCGCTGGAGGCTGCGCAACTGCCGCGTTCGCTGGACGACCTGGATGCGGCCGCGATCAACACGAACTACGCCGTGCAGGCGAACCTCGTGCCCACGCGCGACGCAATCGCGATCGAGGACGCGAAGGGGCCGTACGCCAACCTGCTCGCCGTGAGAACGGCCGACAAGGACAAACCGTGGGTGCCGAAGCTGGTGAAGGCGTTCCAGTCGCCGGAGGTGAAGAAGCTGGTGGAGTCGAGCTTCGGGGGCTCGCTGGTGCCGGCGTTCTAGAGACACTCGGTCACCCCGGCGAACGCCGGGGCCCAGTGCTCGCATCGAGGACGGTGGATCCCGGCGTTCGCCGGGATGACCGCACTGGATTTACTTCACCCAGGTATTCAGTTGGATGATCGGCAGGAGCACCGCCAACACGATCACCATCACGACCGCCCCCATCACCACCATCAGCAGGGGCTCCAGGATGGTCGCCATCTGCATCGACCGCCGCTGCACTTCCTGCCCCAGCTGGCCCGCGGCGCGGTCGAGCATCTCGGGCAGCTTGCCGGTCTGTTCACCCAGGCGGGCGAACATCGCCAGCAGGCCGGGGAAGCGCTTCTTGCCCGCCAGCGCGGAGGCCAGCGGCGCGCCTTCGCGCACCTGCACCAGCGCGTCGAGGGCGTCGGCGCGCATCGCGCGGTTCGACAGTGTCTCGGCGGCGGCCTGCAGGGCCTTCAGGATGGGGACGCCGGCGCCGGCCAGCATCGCGAGGGTGCCGGCGAAGCGGGCGGCGTTGTAGCCGCGGGCCAGGCGCCCGAAGAGGGGCAGGTTCAACAGGCCCGCGTCGAACTGCACGCGGAAGACCTCGTTGCGAAGCGAGAGCCGCAGCAGCGAGAACGCGCCCACCAGCCCGAGGGCCAGCAGCCAGCCGTAGCCGCGCAGGAAGGCGCTCACGGCGAGCATCGCCGACGTCAGGAACGGCAGCGCGCGTTTGGAATTCACGAACACCGAGGCGACCTGCGGCACGACGTACGTGACGAGGAAGATCACGATGATCACGGCGATGACGGACACGATGGCGGGGTACAGCGTGGCCCCCATCAGCTTGCCGCGCAGCGCCTGGCGTTCCTCCAGGTCGTCGGCCATGCGCTCGAGCACGCGGCCGAGCGCGCCGCTCTGTTCGCCGGCGGCGACCACCGCGCGGTACACGTCGTCGAACTCGCGTGGGGCGCTGGACAGCGCCCGGGCGAACGGCGAGCCGGAGTTCACCTCGCTGCGCAGGTGCGCCACCAGCTCGCGCTGGCGCGGGTCTTCGGCTTCCTCGCTGAGCAGCGTGAGGGCGCGTTCGAGCGGCAGGCCCGAGCCGACGAGGCCGGCGAGCTGGCGGGTCCACACGGCGAGCGCGGTCGACGTGAACACCTTGCGGCGCACCGTCATGAAGTTGCCGGCGGGCTGCGTGCCCGCACTGACCACCTGCTGCACGTCGAGCGGCACGAGCGACTGCGCGCGCAACTGGGCGCGGGCGGCCTTGACGTTGTCGGCCTCGAGCAGGCCGGTGGTGGATTTGCCGGCGCCGTCGAGCGCCTCGAACTTGTACGCGGGCATCGGGCTCTGGCCTTACTCTCGGGTGACCCGCAACACTTCTTCCGGTGACGTGATGCCTTCGGCCACGAGCCGGTCGCCGTCCTCGCGCATCGAATGCATGCCGCCCAGACGGGCCGTGGCGACGATCTCGGGTTCGGGCGCGCGGTTGTGGATGAGCGCGCGCACGCGGTCGTCGGCCACCATCAGTTCGTACACACCGGTGCGGCCCTTGTAGCCGCTGTGGCCGCATTCGGCGCAGCCCACCGGGTGCCACTGGCCCTTGCCGTCCTGGATCTTGCAGTGCGGGCACAGCTTGCGCACGAGGCGCTGCGCCAGCACGCCCAGCAGGCTCGAGCTGAGCAGGAACGGCTCGATGCCCATGTCGGTCAGGCGGGTGACGGCGCTGGGCGCGTCGTTCGTGTGCAGGGTGGCGAGCACCAAGTGGCCCGTCAAGGAGGCCTGCACGGCGATCTGCGCGGTCTCGAAGTCCCGGATTTCACCGATCATGATGACGTCCGGGTCCTGGCGCAGGATGGCGCGCAGGGCCTTCGCGAACGTGAGGTCGATCTTCGAGTTGACCTGCGTCTGGCCGATGCCGGCGAGTTCGTATTCGACCGGGTCTTCCACGGTCAGCACGTTGGTGGTGGACGTGTCGATGCCCGCGAGCGACGCGTACAGCGTGGTGGTCTTGCCGGAACCCGTGGGGCCGGTGACCAGCACGATGCCGTGCGGCTGCTGGATCAGGTTGTCGAAGCGGGACAGCGTGGCGCCGCCCATGCCCAGGCCCTCGAGCGTGAACTTCGATTCGCCCTTGTCGAGGAGACGCAGCACGGCGCGTTCGCCGTGCGACGACGCGAGCGTGGACACCCGCACGTCGACCGCGCGGCCGCCGATGCGCAGCGAGATGCGGCCGTCCTGCGGCAGGCGCTTCTCCGAGATGTCCAGCTCGGCCATGATCTTCAGGCGGGAGATCAGCGCGGCGTGCAGCGCCTTGTTGGGCTGCACCACCTCGCGCAGCGTGCCGTCGACGCGGAAGCGCACCGAGCTCGAGCGCTCGTACGGTTCGATGTGGATGTCGCTCGCGCCGTCCTTCGCGGCCTGCGTCAGCAGCGCGTTGAGCATGCGGATGATCGGCGCGTCGTTGGCGGCCTCCAGCAGGTCTTCCACGGCGGGCAGGTCCTGCATCATGCGGCTCAGGTCCACGCGGCTCTCGACCTCGCCGATCACGGTGGCCGCGCTCGACTCGCCGCCGGCGTACGCGGCGGCGATGCGGTTGACGAGCGTGTCGGCCGATTCGTGCGTGAGCGTGTCGACCGAGTACAGGCGCAGCACCTCGCCGAGGGCGGACAGCGACACGTTCTCCGGCGCCCACAGCATCAGGCGCTCGCCGTCGTCCTCGAGCAGCAGCGTGTGCGCCTTCGCGTAGGCGTAGGGCAGGGGGTGGCGGGCTCCCATGGCGCGGGCCTCAGTTCGACGGCGTGGAGGCCGGTGCGGCCGGCGGCACCGCCGGCGCGGTGCTCGGCGGCAGCGTCGACGGATCGCGCGGGACCTGCTGGTTGCGCTCGTTCAGCGGTGCCGGGATCGTCGGGGCGATCTGGCCCGGCGCGGGCGCGTTGAACGGCGGCAGCACCGGCGTGTTGAAGTTCGGCTGCTCCATGCCCTGCTGGACGGCACGGATGGAGTCGTAGCGGTCGATGGACAGCGCGCTGGCCGCCACCTGGTCGCGCATCACCACCGGGCGCAGGAACACGAGCAGGTTGCTCTTCGTGCGGGTGCGGTTGTCGGCACGGAACAGCGCGCCGATGTACGGGATGTCGCCCAGCAGCGGCACCTTGTCGACGGTACCGCTGTACTCGTCCTTCATCAGGCCGCCGAGCACCATGATCTGGCCGTCGTCGACCACGACGTTGGTCTCGACCGCGCTCTTGTCGGTGGTGGGGCCGGCGGTGCTCGACGTGGAGACCACGCTCGAGTTTTCCTGGTAGATCACCATGCGCACGGTGCCGTTCTCGCCGATCTGCGGCTTCACGCGCAGCGTCAGGCCCACGTCCTTCCGCTCGATGGTCTGGAACGGGCTGGTGGTGGAACCCACGCCGGTGTTCGTGTACGAGCCGGTGATGAACGGCACGTTCTGGCCGATCACGATCTTCGCTTCCTCGTTGTCGAGGGTGACGAGGTTCGGGGTCGACAGGATGTTGGCGTCGCCGGTGGACTCGAAGAACGTCGCCAGCGCGCCGATGGTGTAGAGGCTGCCGAACTTGCGCAGCACGCCGAAGTTGAAGCCCTGCGAGACCTGCGATGCGAGGGTGGCGAGCGCGGTGGTGCCGCCGTTGATGGCGGCCGTGCCCGCGACGATGCTGGGGCCCGGGTTCTGGAAGTTGGTGCCGCCGCCGTACAGCGTGCTGTCGCCGCTCTTGCCGATGGTGCCTTGCCACTGCACGCCGATGTCGCGCATCTTGTTGGCGTCGACCTTGACGATCATCGATTCGATGTAGACCTGCGCGCGGCGCGAGTCGAGCTGGTCGATGACGGCGCGCAGCTGCCGGTAGAGCGGTTCGGGCGCGGTGATGATCAGCGCGTTGGTGGCGGGGTCGGCCTGGATGAAGCCGCCGGTGTTGACCGCGGCGGCGGCGCTCACCGGGGCGGTGGACTGGGCCGACGCGCCGTTCTGCGAGTTGCCGCTGTTCATCGCGGCGTTCGGGTTGTTCTGCGAGGTGGACGCGGGGGCCGCGCCGCCGCCGCCGGCCGCGCCACCCTGGCCGGTGGTCTGCCCCGCGGCGTGGGCCGCGCGCAGCACCGTGGCCAGGCGCGTGGCGTCGGCGTTCTTCAGGTACACGACGTAGATGTTGCCCGCCGGGGAGGTCGAGTCCTGCGGCCGGTCGAGCTTCTCGACGATGGAGCGGATCTGCGCCATGCGCGCCGGGTTCGGCGCCTTCACGATCAGGGAGTTGGTGCGCGAGTCCGCGACGATGGCGGGGGCGGCCGAGCCGCCCGGCACGGCGGCGGCCGGGGCGCCGGGCTGCCCGCTGGCGGACGCGTCGGCGAGCTTCTGGATCGTGGGCAGCAGGTCGACCGCGACGAGGTGCTTGAGCGGAATGATCTCGACGTCGCTCGCGCCGGCCGTGTCCATCGCCGCGATGATCTTCGCGATGCGCGACAGGTTGTCGGCGTAGTCGGTGATGATCAGCGTGTTGTTGCCGGGGTTGGCGTTGATGGTGTTGTTCGGGCTGATCAGCGGACGCAGCACCGGCACGAGGTTGTTCGCGTTCTCGTGGTTGATCTTGAAGATCTGCGTGATGATCTGGTCACCGCGGCGCGACACGCCGCCCACCGACACCGTGCCCGACTGCAGCTTCGCGTCGGCCTCGGGCACCACCTTGTAGAGCCCGCCCGACTCCACCACCGTGAAGCCCTGGCCGCGCAGCGCGGCGAGGAAGTTCAGGTAGGCCTCGCGCGTGGTGAGGGGCTCCTCGCTGTAGAGAGTGATCTGGCCCTTCACGCGCGGGTCGACGATGAACTGCTGCTTGAGCATCGCGCCGATGGCCCGCGCCACGCCTTCGATCTCGGCGTTGACGAAGTTCAGCGTGACCTGCTGCTCCGCCGCCCGCGTGCGTTTCGCGGGCGTCTGCGCGAACACGAGGGGCGCGGGCAGCGACGTGGCGATCATCGCGGCCGCCACGGCCGAAGTCAGCGGGCGCCGAGGCAGCGAGAGGAGAGGGCGCTTGTTCATGGCTTATCCGATCGAGATGACGGACCGGGCGCCGCTGCGCCGTCCGATGATATTGAGCAGGTTGGACAGGGCGGCGGCCTCGTTTTCGGTGGCCGTGGCTTCACCGCGGAAGCGCAGGCCGTTGGCCGACCAGGTGCCCGATCCCGAGAGCTTGAGCGCGCCCTCGGTGGTGACGAGGGTGACCTGCGACGGCTCCCCCGGACGGCTCGCGTTGCCGTTGATGCTGAAGCGGTAGCTGCCGAGCGTGTCGAGCGTGGTCAGGCGCGACGAGGCCTGCAGCACTTCCACGTCGAGGGCCCCGTCGAAGATCACGCGCCCCTGCACCCATTCCACGGTGAGGCCGGGCGACAGCACGCGCATCCGGCCGCCCAGCTGCAGCGTGTTGAAGGGCGTGCCCAGGCCGCTCAGCAGCGCGCTGGGCCACTGGCCCACCCAGCCCGGCGGCGGCACGAGCGTGGCGGACATGCGGCCGAAGCCCGGCTTGAGCCGCATGGTGACGGTGTCGTTGAGGCAGCAGTCGTGGCGGGCCTTGAGGGACAGCGCCGTGCCGGCGAGGCCCAGCGTCCATTCGAAGCGGCCGGGCAGGGCGGTGGCGTCGCGGCTGCCGGGGCCGCCCGTGAGCACCACCACGGCGCTGCCGGACCACAGGGTGCCGCGGGCGTCGGACAGCAGCACGCGCTGCGACGTGCCGGAGGCCACCATGCGGGCCAGCCATTCGGCGGGCGCGAAGACCACGAGGGCGGTGAACGCACCGACCACGACGCCGGCAATGGCCCAGCGCGAGGCGGCGCTGCGCGAGCGTTCCCACGCGGTCTCGGCGAGGGTGGAGTCGCCCCATCCGGTGGGGGCCATGCTGTTGACGAAGCGGCGCCCGCGGATGCGGCGCACGACCAGTTTGCGGGCCATCAGACGCCCCCTCCGAGGGCCACGATCACGGTACCGGTGTAGCCGTTCGGCCCCCGGCTCAGCTGGGTTTCAACGGGACGCACGCGGGCGCCGCTGCGCACCTCGCCGAGCCAGGCGCGCAGTTGCTCGCCGGTGACACCGGTGAGCGTGAGGGTGGCGCGGTCGCCCTGCACGGCGATGCGGGCCTTCTCGGCGCCGAGCCGGTCGGTGGCGGCCTTCAGGGCTTCCTGCTGCTGCGAGGGGCCGACGGCGGCCACGGCACGCAGCTCGCGCGTTTCCGCGGCGAGGCGCTGCATGGCCTGCAGCTGCACGTCGAGCGCATCGATCTGCTTCGGGGCCTGCTGCAGCGTGCGCCAGGCGGGCTGCACGGCGATGGCCCACACGATCCAGACGCCGATCAGCGTGGCGGCGACGACGACCGCGAGGCGCTCGCGTTCGGCCAGGGCCTTCCAGCGTTCTGCGGCCTGCTTCTGCGCCTCGACGAGGGCCGGCGGCAGCGCGCGTTTCGGTGCGGTGCTCATTGCAGGCCTCCGACAGGGGCACGGCTCAGCGTGAGCGTGCCGTTCGTGACGTCGACGGCCCAGCCGCTCGGACGCAGCTGGTTGACGAACTGGGTGATCTGGTCCGGGTTCCAGCCCTGGGCGGAGAGCGTGAGGCGGCCCGGTTCGTACTTCAGGTTCTCGACCGGCGGCCGGTCGGGCGGCCACGCGGACGCGGCGGCGGCCAGCATGGGTTCGAGGTCGGTTTCACCGGGACGGCCGGCCGCGGCGCGCAGCGTGTCGGTCTCGCGGCGCATCTGTGCGGGGGCGTCGAGGATGCCGCCCTGCAGCTGCGGATGGGCCGTGCGCAGCACCTGCTCCATCGCGACCTTCTTCTGCTGGATGGCGCTGCGCTGCAGCGAGGCCCAGAGGTTCAGGCCGATGACCTGCACGGCGAGGAGGGCGACGAGACCGTACCGCAGCGGACGCCAGTCGGGGCGCAGGAACTGGCGCCACACGTCGCGCACCGCGCGCGAGCCGCGGTTCTTGCGGGCCAGCAGGAACTGGCGCAGGTTCCACAGCGAGCGCGCCGACAGCAGGAGGCGCTGGGCCTCGGGCATCACGACCGGCGGCGAGCCCAGCCATTTCTCCGCCGCGGCGGCGGCCGACGGCGTGGCGCTGAAGCGGGCGTTCTCGGGCAGCGGCGACGGGAGCAGCGCGCGGCCGAGCGAACCCTTCAGGTTGACCACGATGACGCCGTCGGGGTGTGCCCAGCTGAGCGACAGGGACTGCGCCGAGGTGTCGTCGGCCGCGGGGGCTTCGCCGGACGTCTCGAAGAAGTGGCCGGTGGGCGGATCGTCGGGCCACGACGAGGGCACGACGCGGTCGACGAAGACCTGCGATTTCTCGAGGAACGCGAGTTCGCCGGCGAGCCAGGCGCGGTCGGTGGCGGCCACCCACGTGGGTTGCCCCGCGCTCGCCATGGGCGCCACGGCGAGGTGGACGGAGTCGGGCTCTTCCAGCAGCGCGTCTTCCAGCACGCCCACGAGCGCGGCCTGCAGGCGCGCGGCCGGCGCCTTGGGCAGCGTGATGCGGTGCCAGCTCACGTCGGCGTCGGCGAGCACCGCCACCACCGTCGCGGCCTTCGGCAGCAGCGACGCGGCGCACTGGCCCTGGCCGCTCAGCAGCAGGCCGTCAGGGCTCAGGGCGTAGCGGTACTCGGTGGCGCTGCGCGCTTCCGGGTCGGCCGCGTCCGCGGTGTGGCCTTGGAGGCGCAGCCGGGGCGGGATCTGGACGACAAGAGTGCTCATGAGGGCAACAGGGAATTTGCGGCATTGTAGGCACCGATCATGGCGATTCCATGCCGAATCAACGGCTTACGGCGGATTTCTCCAGTGATCGTTGCGCGGGGCAGTCTGCTCATCCGGGATCACTCGAATTGACCCATTCGGAAGAAAGGATCTCGACCCTCGGCGGGGCGCCCGACTGGCGGCGGAGCAGCGAACGCTGCTCCAGCACCTGGCTTTCGAGGCGCAGGCGGCCGTTGACGACGAAGTAGTTGCTTTGCCAGGCCACCTGGGGCAGCGGCGCCGCCCCTTGCGCGGGAGTGGTGGCGGGCAGGTACTTGGTGTGGGGGTTGTCGGCGCTGAAGGCGTTGCTCTTCCGCGCCTGCACCAGCATCTCGGCGGTGGCCGGGTTGAGGCTCAGCGCGGCGGCGATGACTTCGCGCGACGCGGTGTTGACGTTGACCGGGATCTCCTTCCGCGGGTCGTCCGGATCGCGGATCATGATGACGTACGGCGCCAGCGCCTTGATGGTGTTGGCGTCGAGGCCGAACCACTGGAGCTGGTCGAGGCGCTGCGGCATCAGCGGCCGGCTGGGCGAGTTGGTGGTGAACGGGGGCGTGGCCTCGAGCAGGCCCTGCACGATGGTCTGCGGCACCGTGGGGTTGAGGTTGAGCAGCGCGCACAGCCGCTTGAAGGCCTCGACCTGGGCCAGGCGCGGCTGCGCGCCGACGCTGGCCGTGCCGGGGTTCCCGCTGCCGCCGCTGCCGCTGCCCGTCGCCGCGCCACCGGTGCCCGTGCTGCTTTGCGCCCCGCCGGCCTGGACGAGGCCCAGCAGGTTGAACTTGGCCTGCGCGTCCTCGATCTGGCCCGACAGGAAGGCCTCGGGCGCGTCGTCGGTGTTTTCCTTGTCCGCGGCGAGGAACGTGGAGATGCGGGCTTCCGCCAGCGGCGCGGCCCAGGCCTCGCCGAGGTTGTCGGACGCCTTGCCCTTGTTGCCGCGGTCGGCGCGGGCGTCGCCGCGCAGGATGTCGCGGGTCCAGCCCATCGCGCCGCCGAGCATCCACGCGGACTGCTGGCGGCTGCGTTCGGCGGTCTCGATCTGCACCGCGCGCCACTGCTGCCACACCATGGACACCGCGAGGGTGGACACCACGGTGACGATGATCAGGGCCATCAGCAGCGCGGCGCCGCGCTGGCGGGCGGGAAGGGCGGGTCTCGTCATGTGGCGTCCAGCGTGATGTCGCGGGTGATGGTGCCGGTGAGGCCGCTGCTGCCGTCGAAGGTCAGCACGATGCGCACGGCGACGGGCAGCTGCGTGACCGGGTTGCCGGTGCCGGCGCCGCCGGCGGTCTGGCCGCTGCTGGTGCTCGACTGCGCGTTGGACCAGGTCTGCGCGCCGGGGGCCACGTAGTACACCTGCCAGTCGGTGAGGCCGGAGACGGTCTTGAGCTGCGCGGCCTCGTTGCCCATCAGCTGCTGGCTCGAGTTCCACGCATCGACCAGGCCCTGCACGGTGGTGCTGGCCGGGCTGGCCCAGCGGAACCAGGCGCCTTCGCGGCGTGCCCACACGACGACCTGCAGGCCGCGGTCGGTGCGCCGGGTCATGAAGGCGCGCGCGCCGTCGAAGCGCAGGGCGGGGATGCTGGTCTCGGCCTCGGTGTTCTGGATGGCGCCGAGGTCCTGCTCCCATTGCGCGATCACCGTGCTCGCGCGCAGCACCTGGTCGACCTTGCCCTGCGTGACCTCGCGGGCGCGCACGATGCCGTCGACGCCCTGCCACGACATCACCGCGACGATGGCCATGATGGACATGGCGATCAGCACCTCGACGAGCGTGAAGCCGCGGGCGGGAAGGGAGCGGCGGGCCATCAGTTCCTCCCGAGCACGGTGGACAGGGTCAGCATGGGTTCGCCGGCCTCGTTGAACACCTGCGCGTCGGCGCGCCGGAAGGACGGGTTGAGCGTGGGACGCACGATCAGCTTGCCGGTGAAGTTGAGGCCGAACTGCTCGCAGGTGAAGTCGGAGTCGCCCACGGCGGGATAGTTCTGCGTGACCTTCTGCCACACGAACTGGTTCTCGGCACACCACTGGGCGGCCGTCACCTCCTGCAGGCGCTGGGCGTTCATGGTCAGCGCGCCGGCGGCCTTGATGCCGGCGCCGAGCGCGATGGCGACGACGGTCAGGGCCACGAGCACCTCGACCAGCGTCAAGCCGCGCGCGGGGTGGCGTGTCATTGCGGCATCTCCTCGGCCACCACGGTGAAGGGGGAGAGCCCGTCGGTGGCGAGCGTGAGGCGCTGGTCGTTCAGCCGCAGCACCAGCCGCTGGCGGCCGATGATGGGTTCGGGGCCCAGCATCAGCGCGGGCTGGCCGACGATCTCGGCGGAAACGCCTTCGCCGAGCCAGCGCTTCGGCAGTTCGTTGCCGGGCGTGAGGCCCACGAAACGGAAACCCTCGGTGTCCGGCGAGACGGGCCGCGGCTCCCAGCGCACGGCGATGCCGGTGGCACGCGACTGCGCCCGCGCGGCCTCGAGCAGCGAGGCGAGGCGGGCGGCTTCGTTCTCGAGCTGGGTGCTGGACGGGTCGCGGATCGCGAAGGTGGCGAGGCTGGAGGCGACCGCGATCAACACCACCACGAGCATCAGCTCGATCAGCGTGAAGCCGCGGGCGCCGGACCTCAAGTTATTGCCAGGAACCGACTTCGGCGTCGTTGCCCTCGCCACCGATCTGGCCGTCGGCTCCGAAGCTGTAGACATCGATCTCGCCTTTCACGCCCGGGTTGGCGTACTGGTACGGGTGGTCCCACGGGTCGTTCGGGAGCTTGTCGAGGTACGGCTTCCAGTTCGGCGGGATCACGCCGGTGGTGGGCTTGGCGACGAGCGCGCGCAGGCCTTGTTCGCTCGACGGGTAGCGCTGGTTGTCGAGCTTGTAGAGCTTCAGCGCCTGCACGAGGTTGTTGACGTCGGTGCGGGCGGCGGTGACCCGCGCGCCGGCGGCACGGTCGAGCACGTTCGGCACGATCAGGGCACCGAGCACGCCGATGATCACGAGCACCACCATCAGCTCGATCAGCGTGAAGCCGCGCGCGGTGCGCGGTGCGGAACGTCGTGAAGCCAGGGACAGGGATTTCATGGTCATTGAATATGTGTCTGCGGATTCGGGCAATGAATGATAATTCTCCCATGCTTGCAAGACTGTCAGCTTTCGTAGTGTGGGCCCTTGTCGCCGGCGCCATCGTGTTCTGGGGCTTGCGGCTCTTCGTGTCACCCACCCCGGCACCCGGCAACGCGGTGGCCGTCGTCGATGCCGCGGCCGCGGGCGGCGACCTCTCGCGCCTCTTCGGCGTCACGCAGGCTGCGGTGCCCGACGCGCCGCCGCCCGAGAGTTCGCGCTTCCGGCTGCTGGGGGTGCTGGCCGCGAAAGACCAGGGCAATCCGGGGGCCCCGGGGGTCGCGCTGGTCTCGGTCGACGGCAAGCCGCCGCGCCCGTATCGCGCCGGCGCCCGCGTCGAGGACCGTCTCTACCTGAAGGCCGTGAGCCTGCGCACGGCCTCGTTCGGTCCCGACCAGGGTCCGGTGTCGTTCACGCTCGAGGTGCCCCGCATGCCGGAGCCGGCCACGGGCACGCTGACGCCGGTCGATGCATCACAACTGCAGATCGCACCGCCGCCCATGCCGCCACAGCAGACGCTGCCGCAGGCTCCGCCGGTGCAGCAGCCTCCGCCGGCCCAGGCCATGCCGGGTGACGCGCAGAACCCGAATGCGGGCCCGATGGGCGGGCCGCCGCCGGACAACCAGCCGCCGCCCATGCAGCGGGGCGGGCCGGCGCCGGCGCTCGGTGGTGCGAACGGGTCGGGTCGGCAGTAACGCACTGTCGTCCCGGCGCAGGCCGGGACCCTGGGCGTACATCCGTGACGCCGCTGCATCTGCATTGGCCCACGGTCCCGGCCTTCCCCGGGATGACGCCATCTTCGTGGTGTCGGACCTCAGCCGAAGCGGCTGTTGCGCCCCATGCCGTTCATCTCCGCGGGCAGCGACGGCCCCGGATCTTCACCTTCCGCCACTTCGGTGAGCAGCGCCGCGGCGCTGCGCACGAGCGGGTAGGCGAGCGTGGCGCCGGTGCCGTCGGTGCTTTCCATGCCCAGCTCGAGCAGGGCCATGGCCTGGAAGAGCGACAGGGCCTGCGTGAGGCCCGGGTGGCTGTGGCTGCGGCAGAACACGCAGTAGTCGGTCACGGTGGGGGCGATGCGCGATGCCACCATCAACGCGGCGCAGGCGGGCATGCCGTCGATCATGATCAGGTGCCGCTTGCTCGCGGCCACGAGCATCACGCCCACCATCATCGCGATCTCGAAGCCGCCGACGGCGGCGAGCACCTCGACCGCGTCGTTCAGCTGGCCGTGGCGGCCCTGGGCGGTCTGCATCACCATCATCAGCAGCGATTCAGCCTCGGACGGCATGCCGGGGCCGGGCAGCACGAGCTCGCGCACCGGGTCGCCGGACAGGCCCGACATGACGAGCGCCGCGCTTTCGTGGGCGCCGATGCCCACGCCGGCGCACGCGAGCACGTTGCCCGGCAGCGCGTCGGCGATCTCCATGCCGGCGCGGATGGCCGCGTGGGCCTGCTCGAGCGACATGGCGTTGGCCACGCGCAGGTTGCGCGTGCCGTGGGCGATCTTGCGCGCCATCAGGCGCGGGTGGGGCAGCACCGACTCGGCGACACCGCAGTCGACGACGTTCAGGCCCATGCCCTGGATGCGGGCGAACACCGAGACCGGCAGTTGCGACGTCAGCAGGCTCTGCACGAGCGCGGCGGTGGACGGCTGGTTCGCGCTGCTGGCGCAGACGCCGTCGACGGCCAGCCCGTGGTCGGACGCGAACACCGCGAGCTGCGGCTGGTCGAAGCGGGGCTTGAGGGTGTTCTGGATCAGCCCGATGCGCACCGCGAGCGGCTCGAGTTCGCCGAGTTTGCCGGTGGTTTCGCTGCGCCGCTTGAGCTTGTCCCGGAGGGCCTGCTCGAGCAGCGAGTTGGTGGTGGGGCTGATCAGCGAACGGTTGGCGGACATGGGCGACGGGGGCAACGGGTCACGGGGCGGTCAGATCGCAAGCACCGCTCCGGGTGCCACGCCGCAGCGTGGATTGTGAGGCCACGCCGATGACCGCTGCAAATCGGAGCGTCCGTCAGCGAAGAAACAATCGGTACACCGGGTTCTCGGTCTCGTCGACCCACGGGTACGCGAGCGTCTTCAGGAACTCGGTGAACGCCTTGCGGTCCTTGCGCGGCACCTGGATGCCGACGAGCGTGCGGCCGTAGTCGGCACCCTGGTTGCGGTAGTGGAACAGGCTGATGTTCCAGTCGGGGTGCATGTGCGACAGGAAACGCATCAGCGCGCCCGGACGTTCGGGGAACACGAAGCGGTAGAGGCGTTCGTCCTTCGCAAGTTCGCTGCGGCCGCCCACCATGTGGCGCAGGTGCTGGTGCGCGAGTTCGTCGTCGGTGAGGTCGAGTGCGGCGAAGCCGTGTTTCGCGAACAGGCGCGACAGCTTGCCCGATTCGTCGCCGCGCGTGGCCAGGCCCACGAACACGTGGGCCGCGCTTTCGTCGGAGATGCGGTAGTTGAACTCGGTGACGCTGCGGTCGCCGATCAGTTCGCAGAGCCGGCGGAAGCTGCCGCGCTCCTCGGGGATGGTGATGGCGAAGAGGGCCTCGCGCTCCTCGCCCACCTCGGCCCGCTCGGCGACGAATCGCAGGCGGTCGAAGTTCATGTTCGCCCCGCAGGTGATCGCGACGAAGGTCTTGCCCTTGAGCTTGTGCGTCTCGGCGTACTGCTTGATGGCGGCGACGCCCAGGGCGCCGGCCGGCTCGACGATGCTGCGGGTGTCCTCGAAGATGTCCTTGATCGCGGCGCAGGCCGCGTCGGTGTCGACGAGCACGAAGTCGTCGACCAGCGTGCGTGCGAGGCGGAAGGTCTCCTCGCCCACGAGCTTGACGGCCGTGCCGTCCGAGAAGAGGCCCACGTCGGCGAGCTGCACGCGCTTGCCTGCGGCGACCGAGCGAGCCATCGCGTCGGAGTCGGTGGTCTGCACGCCGATCACCTGGGTCTCGGGGCGCACCGACTTGATGTACGCGGCGACACCGGCGATCAGGCCGCCGCCGCCGATCGCGACGAACACCGCATCGATGGGGCCGGGGTGCTGGCGCAGGATCTCCAGCGCGACCGTGCCCTGGCCCGCGATCACCTCGGGGTCGTCGAACGGGTGCACGAACGTGAGGCCGCGCTTGCGCTCGAGTTCCAGCGCGTGGCCGTAGGCGTCGGAGTAGCTCTCGCCGTGCAGCACCACCTCGCCACCGAGGGCGCGCACGGCGTCGATCTTGAGCTGTGGCGTGGTGACGGGCATCACGATGACGGCGGTGCAGCCGAGCTGCTTCGCACCGAGCGCGACGCCCTGCGCGTGGTTGCCCGCGGACGCGCACAGCACCCCGCGCTTGAGCTGCTCGGGCGTGAGCTGCCGCATCTTGTTGTAGGCGCCGCGGAGCTTGAAGCTGTGCACCGGCTGCGTGTCCTCGCGCTTGAGCCACACGTGGTTGCCGATGCGGCGCGACAGCTTGGCGGCGCGTCCCAGCTCGGTCTCGCGCGCCACGTCGTAGACCTGCGCGTTGAGGATCTTCTGCAGGTAGTCCGGCACGCCGAGGCGCTTCGGCTTGGGCGACGGGATCGCGCGGGGCGACTTCGAGGGGCGGGCGGGGCCGGCCATGGGGAACTCCTGCTGCAGCGATCGGAAGGGGGGCGCCGGATGATAAGGCACCGTGGCGGTCGCTGGCCGGGTGCGAGGCGCGCAGAAAAAAAGCCCAAGGCATTGCTGCCTTGGGCTGAATCCACCAATGGAGGAGGTGGAGGAGACAAACGGTAGGGTCTGGCATTCGCGCCATAACACCAATGATCATCAGTGTAATACTTGACATGGTGCGTCGCAATAACCCGTTGGAGGGTATTTCGCGCGGAATTTCTCAAGGATCGGGCGGGCCCGGACACCGGGTCGCGCCCCTCATCGACACAGGACACGAACATGGAATGCACCATCAACTGGCTGGCCGCGAGCGGCATGGGATTCGTCGCGGAGACCGGCAGCGGACACACGCTCGTGATGGACGGCGCCCCCGATGGCGGCGGGCGCAACCTCGCGCCGAGGCCGATGGAAACGGTGCTCGCGGGCACCGGCGGTTGCACGGCCTATGACGTGGTGCTGATCCTCAAGCGCGGCCGGCATGACGTGCGCGGCTGCCAGGTGAAGGTGACCTCCGAGCGCGCGCCAGTCGACCCCAAGGTGTTCACGAAGATCCACATGCACTTCACCGTGACCGGCAAGGACCTGCCCGAGGCCGCGGTGCAGCGCGCGATCCAGATGTCCCACGAGAAGTACTGCTCGGCGAGCATCATGCTCGCCAAGACCGCCGAGATCACCACGAGCTTCGACCTCGTCGCGGCCTGAGGTCCGAGGCGGGCTCAGTGAGCGCCCGCCGGCTCAGATCCGGTGGGCGGTGGTGGTCATCACCTTCGAGGCCGCGCGCATGAGCCAGCGCACGGGCGCGGGCAGCGCCGCGCCGCCGGCCGCGAGGGCCTGGTCCGCGTGGCGGGCCTCGTCGTCCTTCATGCGGTCGACGATGCGGCGCGATGCCGTGTCCGCAGCCGGCAGGCGATCGAGGTGCGACGCGAGGTGGGCCTCCACCTGGCGCTCGGTCTCCACCACGAACCCGAGGCTGACCTGCGGGCTCACGCGGCCCGCGATCCAGCCGATGCCGAAGGCGCCGGCGTACCAGAGCGGGTTGAGCAGGCTCGGCCGGTCGCCCAGCTGGTCGAGGCGCTCTCGGGTCCAGGCGAGGTGGTCGGTCTCCTCGCGGCCCGCGGCGTCGAAGTGGGCGCGCAGCTGCGGGTCGGTCGCGGTCAGCGCCTGCGCGTTGTAGAGCGCTTGCGCGCACACCTCGCCGACGTGGTTCACGCGCATCAGCGCACCCGAGAGGCGCCGCTCGGCGTCCGTCAGTTCAGGCGGGTCCTCGCCCGCGGCGGGAGAGGCCTGCGAGGCATGGCCCGAGTCGGTCAGCGTGCGCAGCGCGTTGTCCGCGGCGACGAGCCACGCATCCACCCGGCCGAGTGCCGGACGATCGAAGGGGAGGGTTGTCATGACCCCCGAGGATACCCGAGGGCGCCCTCGCGTAAACCCTGATTTTGCGGGCCGTTGCGGGCAAAAAGGTGCGCCAATAGGCGTAAATGCTCGTTGTTGCCCAGCAACAGCGACGTGCACTGAACTTTGCACTCTGGTGCAATAACGCAACTTCCGCTGAGGAGTTCGGCCCGATCGGCTCGTGTGTGCCGAAGCCAGGATCGGGACCTCTTGTTCAAAACTCATGGAGATAGTCGCAATGAAAAAATCCCTTCTCGCTCTGGTGGTCCTCGGCGCATTCGCTGGTGCCGCTTCGGCCCAATCGTCGGTCACGATCTTCGGCAAGATCGACCAGGCCCTTGGCAAGCGCATCGGCTTCAAGGACAAGCAAGTCGTCGATACCGCCGGCAGCCGCATCGCCTTCCGTGGCTACGAAGACCTGGGCGGTGGCCTGGGCGCGCTGTTCGCCATCGAACACCGCTTCGCGCCCGACACCGGCATGGTCGGCCCCGGCGTGCAACCGAGCGCGGCTGCGTCCAACAAGTTCTGGGAAGGGTTCTCGTTCGTCGGCCTGCGCACGCAGTTCGGTGCGGTCACCCTGGGCCGTCAATACACCTCGTCCTTCCTGACCGTGCAGAACAACGTCGACCCGTTCGCGGGTGAGACGGTCGCCGCGCTGCGCGACATCGGCATGGCTCTGCAGACCAGCCTGACGAACACGCCGATCGCCGTGAACCCCGGCACCATCCGCGTGAGCGACTCGGTCAAGTACGCCCTGGTCGCTGGCGGCTTCTCGTTCTCGGCCGACTACGCCGAAGCGCCGGCCGGGCTGCCGGACAACCCGTACTCCGTGGCCGGTGCCTACACGGCGGGTCCGTTCTGGGCCGGCATCGCCTACGAGAACCCGGGTGCTGCCGACGACAACCTCCTGAACCTGGGCGCCCGCTACACGTTCAGCAACGTCACCCTGTCGGCCGGCTACACCGATGGCGACACGCAACGCCTGTCGGCCGCCATCGGCCCGCAGAAGGTCAAGGCCTGGCTGGTCGGCGCGAACATCGCCGTCGGCGTGGGCGACATCAAGATCGGCTACGCCGACCTGAAGATCGGCTCGATCAAGGCCAACGAGCGCTTCGGCATCGGTTACCACTACAACCTGTCCAAGCGCACGAAGATCTACATGGACTACGCGCATGACGGCAAGGGCTTCCACGGTGCGTTCTCGTCGCCGGCCCTCGTCAACAGCCCGGCTGTCAACCCCGACCTGCGCAACGAGAAGGACGGCTACGACATCGGCATCCAGCACAACTTCTGATCTCGCGCTGGCCTTCGGCCAGCTCGGCATCCGTGTGCTTCAAGGCCGCCTTCGGGCGGCCTTTTTCATGGGCGGACGCGGCCACGCCGGTGGCCCCCTATCATTGCGCCGATGTTCGGTTTCCTGATTCGACGGCTGATGCAAGGCGCCGCGGTGCTCACCGCCGTCGCCTTCCTGTCGTTCCTGCTGTTCCAGTACGTCGGCGACCCGGTCTCGCAGATGCTCGGGCAGGAGGCGACGGACGTGCAGCGCGCGGCGTTGCGCGCCGACCTCGGGCTCGACCGTCCGTTCCCCGTGCAGTTCGCGCGTTTCGCGGCCAACGCGGTGCAGGGCAACTTCGGGCTCAGCCTGCGGCAGGGGCGGCCCGTTGCCGCGCTGTTCGCCGAACGCCTGCCGGCGACGCTGGAGCTCGCCGGCGCCGCCGCGGTGATCGCGCTGTCGCTCGGGGTGCCGCTCGGTGTGCTGGCGGCACTGCGCCGCGACGCATGGAGCACCCGTGTGCTGATGGGGCTGTCGCTGCTCGGGGTGTCGCTGCCCACCTTCCTGATCGGTGTGCTGCTGATCTTCGCGTTTTCGGTGCTGCTGCCCTGGTTGCCCAGCTTCGGCCGGGGCGACACGGTGACCGTGGGCCCGTGGACCACCGGGCTGCTGACGGCCGACGGGTGGCGGCACCTGCTGCTGCCGGCCGTCACGCTGGCGATGTTCCAGGTGGCGCTGATCCTGCGGCTCGTGCGCGCGGAGATGCTCGAGGTGCTGCGTGCCGACTTCATCCGCTTCGCCCGCGCGCGGGGCCTGCCCGACCGCACCGTCTACCTCGGCCATGCGCTGCGCAACACGCTGGTGCCGGTCGTGACCGTGGTCGGGCTGCAACTCGGTTCGCTGATCGCGTTTTCCATCGTCACCGAATCGGTGTTCCAGTGGCCGGGCCTCGGCCAGCTGTTCATCCAGGCGGTGACGTTCGCGGACATCCCGGTGATGGCCGGCTACCTGTGCCTCGTCGCGCTGGTGTTCGTGGTCATCAACGCGGTGGTGGACCTGCTCTACGCGCTGATCGACCCGCGGCTGCGCGGCGCCGGAGGCCACGCGTGATCGCCGTGCGCTGGCGTGCCGCGTGGGACGGCGACGTGGCCTGGGCCCTGCGGCGTTCGCCCGGCTTCCTGCTGTCGTTCACGCTGCTGGTGCTGCTGGTGGCCGCGGCGCTGCTCGCCGACGTGATCGCACCGCATCGCCCGTTCGACCTCGCGACCCTCGACCTGCTCGACGCTCGCCTGCCGCCCGCGTGGGCGGCCGAGGGCTCGACGAAGTACCTCCTCGGCACCGACGGCCAGGGCCGCGACGTGCTGTCGGCGCTGATGTTCGGGCTGCGCATCTCGCTCGCCGTGGGCCTCGTGGCCACGGCGATCTCGCTCGTGATCGGGGTCACCCTCGGGCTCGTCGCGGGGTACCTGGGGGGCTGGGTCGACGCGCTGCTGATGCGCGTGTGCGACGTGATGCTGTCGTTTCCGCCCATCCTCGTCGCGTTGCTGATCGACGGCGTGGGCCGGGCGCTGTTGCCGCAGGCCCACGACAGCCTCGCGCTGGCCGTGCTGATCGCGGCCATCGCGCTCACCGGCTGGGTGCCGTATGCGCGCACGGTGCGCGGCTCCACGATGGTCGAGCGCCGCAAGGACTATGTCAGCGCGGCCCGGCTGATCGGTGTGCCGGGCGGGCGCATCATGCGCCGTCACGTGCTGCCCAACGTGATGGGGCCGGTGCTCGTGCTCGCCACGCTGCAGGTGGGCACCGCGATCCTGATCGAGGCCACGCTGTCCTACCTCGGGGTCGGCGTGCCCGCCACGTCGCCGTCGCTCGGCACGCTGATCCGCATCGGCAACGAGCTGCTGCTGTCGGGCGACTGGTGGATCTCCGTCTTCCCCGGCCTCGTGCTGGTGCTGGCCACCCTGTCGATCAACGGGATGGGGGATGCGCTGCGCGACGCGCTGAACCCGAGGCTGCGATGACGGCGCCGCTGCTCGACGTGCGCGGGCTGCGCGTGGTGTTCCCCACGCGCCGCGGCGACCTGGTCGCGCTCGACGACGTGTCGTTCGAGATGGCGCCCGGCGAGATCCTCGGCATGGTGGGCGAGTCCGGCGCGGGCAAGTCCGTGACCGGCGCGGCGATCACGGGCCTGCTCGATCCGCCAGGGCACGTCGCGGGCGGCGAGATCCGTTTCGACGGGCAGCGCATCGACCAGCTGACGGAGCGCGCGTGGCAGCCGCTGCGCGGGCGCCACATCGCCACCATCTTCCAGGACCCGCTGACCGCGCTGAACCCGCTCTACACCGTGGGCCGGCAGCTGACCGAGACGCTGCGCACGCACTTCCCGATGAGCGCGGCGGCGGCCCGGCGCCGGGCTGCTGAGCTGCTGTCGGAGACGGGCATCCCGGGGGCGGCGTCGCGGCTCGACGACCATCCACACCAGTTCTCGGGCGGCATGCGGCAACGGGTCGTGATCGCGCTCGCGCTGGCCGGCGAACCCCGCCTCATCGTCGCGGACGAACCCACCACCGCGCTCGACGTGTCGGTGCAGGCCCAGATCACGGCCTTGTTGCGGCGGCTGAGCCGCGAACGCGGCCTCGCGGTGATGCTGATCACGCACGACATGGGCGTGGTGGCCGACACCTGCGACCGCGTGGCCGTGATGTACGCGGGCCGCATCGCCGAGATCGGTCCGGTGGATGCGATCGTCGGGCGCCCCGGGCACCCGTACACGGCGGGCCTGATGGGCGCGATCCCCGGCCTCGCTTCGCCACGCGAGCGCCTCGTGCAGATCGACGGCGCGATGCCGCGCCTCACGGCCATCCCCTCGGGCTGCGCGTTCCATCCGCGGTGCCCCCGCGTGTTCGAACCGTGCGCCAGCCGGCGGCCCGACCTGATGCCGGCGGGGGCGACCCGTGCGGCCTGCTGGCTGCACGGAGGGGGAGGGGCATGAGTTCGCCTGTTGTCGAAGCCGTCGACCTGTCCAAGCAGTTCGTGCTGCCCGACGCCTGGTGGCGGCGCGCCCTCGGGCGGCCGCCGCGGCGCGCGCTGCAGGCCGTGGCCGACGTGTCGTTCTCGATCGAGCGCGGGAAGACGTTCGGCCTCGTCGGCGAGTCCGGGTCCGGCAAGACCACGGTGGGCCGGTTGATGGTGGGCCTGCACGCGCCGAGCGGCGGCGAGGTGCGCATCGGCGGCCAGCCGTTCGCGCCGGCGCTGCGCCGCCAGGTGCAGATGGTGTTCCAGGATCCGTACGCGAGCCTCAACCCGCGGTGGAGCGTGCGCGAGATCGTCGGTGAGCCGCTGCGCGAGCAGCAGCATGGCATGGGCCGCGCGGAGCGCCACGTGCGGGTGGGCGAGCTGCTCGCGGCGGTGGGCCTGTCGGCCGACGACGGGACGCGGTTCCCCCACCAGTTCTCCGGCGGGCAACGCCAGCGCGTCTCGATCGCGCGGGCGCTGGCCACCGATCCGTCGTTCCTCGTGTGCGACGAACCCACGTCGGCACTCGACGTGTCCGTGCAGGCGCAGGTGCTCAACCTGATGAAGGACCTGCAGCGCGAGCGGGGCGTCGCCTACCTGTTCATCTCGCACAACCTCGCGGTGGTGCGGCACGTGAGCGACGAGGTGGGGGTGATGTACGCCGGCCGGCTGGTCGAGCGGTCACCGGCGGCGGCGATCTTCGCGCGGCCGCGCCATCCGTACACGCGGCTGCTGCTCGAGGCCGTGCCCGGTCGGCGGCGCGACGGCGACGCGCCGCCGCAGGGCGAGATGCCCGACCCGTTCGATCCGCCGGCGGGGTGTGCCTTCCACCCGCGTTGCCCGCTGGCCAACGAACGGTGCCGCGTGGAACGGCCGCGGCTGTTGCCGGCGGCCGATGGCGTGCAGGTGGCCTGCCACGCCGTGGCGGAAGGGCGGGACTGATCGCGCCTTCTCAGGCCTGCGGGACGAGCCGCTCGGCGCCGAACAGCTCGGCCGGGTTCTCGCGTTCACGGATGAGCCAGGCCTGCGAGCCCGACACCAGCACCTCGGCCGCGCGGCCACGGGTGTTGTAGTTGCTGGCCATGCTCATGCCGTACGCGCCCGCGGACAGGACGGCCACGAAGTCGCCGGAGGCGACGGCGAGGTCGCGGTCGCGCCCCAGCCAGTCGCCCGATTCGCACACCGGGCCCACGACGTCGCAGTGGGTGGCCGGCACGTCATCGCGCTTCACGCACGGCACGATGCCCATGAAGGCCTCGTACATGGCAGGGCGTGCGAGGTCGTTCATCGCGGCGTCGACGATGCAGAAGTTCTTCTGCTCGCCGGGCTTCAGGTACAGCACCTCGCTGACGAGCACGCCGGCGTTGCCCACGAGCGAACGGCCCGGCTCGAAGAGCACCTTGCGGTGGCCGTGGCCGCGTGCGTCGATGCGGGCCAGCAGCTGCTGGACGAGCGTCTCCGCGGACGGCGGGGTTTCGTCGGTGTAGGTGATGCCGAGCCCGCCACCCAGGTCCAGGTGGTGGACGGGCACGCCCGCGGCCTCCACCGCCTCGACCAGGTCGAGCACGCGGTCGAGGGCGTCGAGGTACGGCGTCGTGTCGGTGATCTGCGAACCGATGTGGCAGTCGATGCCGGCGACCTCGAGGCCGGGCAGGGCGGCCGCGCGGCGGTAGGTGGCGAGCGCCCGTTCGTGGGCGATGCCGAACTTGTTGCCCTTCAGGCCCGTGGAGATGTACGGGTGCGTGCCGGCGTCGACGTCCGGGTTCACGCGCAGGCTCACGCGGGCGGTGCGGCCGAGGCCGCTCGCGACGTCGGACAGCAGCTCGAGCTCGGCCTCGCTCTCGACGTTGAAGCACATCACGCCGGCTTCGAGGGCATGCCGCATCTCGGCGCGTGTCTTGCCGATGCCGGAGAACACGACCTTCGCCGCATCGCCGCCCGCCGCGAGCACGCGGTGCAGCTCGCCGGACGAGACGATGTCGAAGCCGCAGCCGGCCTGGGCGAACACCTGCAGCACGGCCAGGTTCGAGTTCGCCTTCACGGCGTAGCAGACGAGGTGGTCGCGGCCCTTCAGCGCCCGCTGGTAGGCGGACAGCGCGGCGAGCATCGACGCCTTCGAGTAGACGTACAGCGGTGTGCCGAAGCGGCGCGCGAGGTCGGCGACGGCCAGGTCTTCGATGAAGAGCTGGGTGCCGCGGTAGGCGAGGTGCGGGGAGCCGGGGAGGGTCATGGTGGAGGCGGTCATTGCGGCGCGGACGCCGTGAGGAGCGGGGGCGGCGGGGCCACGGCCGGGGAATCGGTGGGGGACAGCGCGGGCGGCGCGGCCGGCGACGTGACGGGGCGCACCGGGGGGCGCTGCAGCTGCTGGCCTTCGCGCAGGCTCAGCGGGCCCTTCTGGCCGCACGCGGCGACGGAGCCCATGACCCCGACCGCGAGCGCGAGCGCCATCACACGCCATGGGCCCTTTCCCAACGCCGCGAGCAGGCGGGCCGGTACACTGGAATGCTGTTGCAACATGCTGTGAATTCTACCGGGCCATGACCGCTGACCTCGTTCCCACGCCGCTCACCGATGCCGAGTTCCACACCCTCACGGGCGAGGTGCTGGCGTCCATCGAAAGCACGGTCGACCAATGGCTCGAGGATGACGTGGTGGACATCGACGCGCACCGCACCGGCGGGCTGCTCGAGCTCAAGCTGCCGAACGGCAGCCACCTGGTGCTGAACACGCAGCCGCCGCTGCACGAACTGTGGCTGGCGGCCCGTTCGGGCGGCTTCCACTACAAGCACGTGTCCGGCCGCTGGCTCGACCGCACCGGCCGCGAGCTGTTCGAGGCCCTGTCGGCCTGCGCGAGCGAGCAGGCCGGGGTGCCGCTGCAGTTCAAGCCGCCGCGCTGAGCGACGGTTCCGAAGGGGTGGCGGGCGGGCCGTGACGGCCCGCATTCGCCGGGTCGACCCGCTCAGTTCTTGAACAGGTCGAGGATGCCCTTCTTCTCTTCCTCGCTGGGCGCTGCCGGCAGCTTGTCGTCGAGACCGAGGCTGCTGACACCCGAGCCGTGGGTGTATTCCTCGTAGTACCACTCGCCGCCCTGGTTCACGAGACCGCCCGGTGCCGTGGGTTCTTCGACGGGCACGCCCTTGAGCGTGGTGGCCATGAAGTCGATCCAGACCGGCAGCGCGAGGCCGCCGCCCGTTTCGCGGGCGCCCAGCTTGCGCGGCGTGTCGTAGCCGATCCACACGGCCGCCACGATGGTCTTCTGGTAGCCGACGAACCACGCGTCGAGCGAGTCGTTGGTGGTGCCGGTCTTGCCGTAGATGTCGGGGCGCTTCAGCGTGCCCTGCGCGCGGGCTGCCGTGCCCGAACGGGTGACTTCCTGCAGCAGGCTGGACATCACGAACGCGTTGCGGGCGTCGATGGTGCGGGTGGAGTCGTCGAGCGGCTGCGGCTTCGCCTCGGTGAGCACCTTGCCCTTCGAGTCGGTCACCTTGCTGATCAGGTACGGGTTCAGCCGGTACCCACCGTTCGCGAACACGCCGTACGCGCTGGCCATCTGCATCGGCGTGACCGACCCGGCGCCGAGCGCCATGGTCAGGTAGGCCGGGTGCTTGTCGGCCTCGAAGCCGAAGCGCGTGACCCAGTCCTGCGCGTAGGCCGGCGTGATGGACTGGAGGATGCGGATCGAGATCATGTTCTTCGACTTCGCGAGACCCCGGCGCATCGACATCGGGCCATCAAACGTGCCGTCGTAGTTCTTCGGCTCCCACGGCTGGCTGCCGGTGGACCCCGCGTTGAAGAAGAGCGGGGCGTCGTTGATCACGGTGGCCGGGGTGAAACCCTTCTCGAGCGAGGCCGAGTAGATGAACGGCTTGAAGCTCGAGCCCGGCTGGCGCCAGGCCTGCGTCACGTGGTTGAACTTGTTCTTCGCGTAGTCGAAGCCGCCCACCAGCGCGCGGACGGCGCCCGTGCGCGGGTCGAGCGCGACGAAGGCGCCCTCGACCTCGGGCAGCTGCGTGACCGCCCAGTCGCCCTTCGGCAGCTTGACGAGGCGGATCACCGCGCCAGGGCGGATGCGCGTCTTCGGGCCGGCCTTGTCGGACAGCCCCGAGGTGACCGGCTTCAGGCCGTCCCCGGTGACCGTCACGGTCTCGCCGTTCTGCAGCATGGCCACCACCTTGCGCGGGCCGGCCTCCAGGGCGACGCCGGCGCGCAGCTCGTCGTTGTCCGGGTGGTCGACCAGGGCCTCGGCGACGCGGGTGTCGATGTCCTTCGCGTCGGCCGGCAGGTCGATGTAGGCCTCCGGGCCGCGGTAGTGCTGGCGGCGCTCGTAGTCGAGGATGCCCTTGCGCAGCGAGCGGTAGGCGACGCTCTGTTCGCCCGCCTCGATGGTCAGGTGGACGTTCAGGCCGCGGCTGTAGGCCTCGTCGCCATACTGCGAATACAGCATCTGGCGGGTGGCCTCGGCCACGTACTCGGCGTGCACCGGCACCTCGGCAGGCTGGCGGTAGCGCAGCGGCTGCTTGCGCGCGGCGTCGTGCTGCTCGGCGGTGATGAAACCGTTCTCGAGCATGCGGTCGATGATGTACTGCTGCCGGATGGTGGCGCGGCGCGGGTTGGCGATCGGGTTGTAGCTCGACGGCGCCTTGGGCAGGCCGGCCAGCATCGCGGCCTCGGCCACGGTGATCTGCTGCAGGGGCTTGCCGAAGTAGATCTCGCTGGCCGCCGCGAACCCGTACGCGCGCTGGCCCAGGAAGATCTGGTTCATGTAGACCTCGAGGATCTGGTCCTTCGTGAGCTGCGTCTCGATCTTGAGCGCCAACAGCACCTCGTAGATCTTGCGGGTGAACGTCTTCTCCGTGGACAGGTAGAAGTTGCGGGCCACCTGCATCGTGATGGTGGAGGCGCCCTGGCTCCGCGCGTCGCTCAGGTGGGCGAGGCCGGCCCGCAGCACGCCCTTGTAGTCGACCCCGCTGTGTTCATAGAAGCGCGCGTCCTCGATGGCGAGTACGGCGTCCTTCATGACCTTCGGGACCTGGTCGATCGGGGTGAAGTTGCGGCGCTCCTCGCCGAACTCGCCCAGCAGGACGTTGTCGGCCGAGTAGATGCGCATGGGCAGCTTCGGGCGGTAGTCCACCAGGCCACTGATCTGGGGAAGGTGCGGATAGGCGACCGCCAGGGCCACGCCGCCCAGCAGCAGCACGGCGAACGCGCCTGCAACCGCGGAACCGGCACACCAAAGGACTGCTTTTCCGACCCAGCGAACCCAGCGTGGCGTCCGAGAATGGGTCGGACGGGAGGAAGACGTGGCGTTGTTCTCGGTCGCGCGCTTGGATTCGCTCATGAAACTCCAACAAAAGTCGCGGTGATTATAAGAAGCCCCTCCCTGATGGCAGCCGCAGAGTGTGAACTGCTTAACAGGCTGTGAGCGCAGCCTGTCCGGGTCAACCCGGATCGCTTCGCTGAACGGCCGTCATGTGACATTTTTTGACCGCTTTCAGCGTGTGAACTTCGCAACGATCCTGAGATGCAAGAAAAGGAAATTTCTTTGTTGCACAAAGGGTTTACTGCTAGCATTGAAGTAACTTCTTAACAATCCAGCGCTGGTTTTTTGCGCCCTGGGAGATGGCCTCGTGAGCTTCCTAGACATGTTGTTAGGCCGCAAGCACCCGGCCATGATCGGGCTGGACATCAGCTCTTCCAGCGTGAAGCTGGTCGAGCTCGGCCAGACCGCCTCCGGTGATTTCGTGCTTGAGCGCTTCGCCTCCGAGAGCTTCGAGAAAGGCTGGATCACTGACGGCCAGATCGAGAAGTTCGACGAAGTGGCCGAGGCCGTGCGCCGCGTGGTGTCCAAGAGCGGCACCAAGACCAAGCAGGTCGTGCTGGCCATGCCCCAGTCCGCCGTGATCACCAAGAAGATCATGCTGCCGGCCGGCCTTCGCGAGGAAGAACTGGAACTCCAGGTCGAATCCGAAGCGAACCAGTACATCCCGTTCTCGCTCGACGAAGTGAGCCTCGACTTTTCCGTGATCGGCCCGAGCCCCACGTCCGTGGGTGACGTCGAGGTGCTGATCGCCGCATCGCGCAAGGACCGCGTCCAGGACCGTCAGGGCCTGGCCGAGGCCGCCGGCCTCAAGCCCGTGGTCCTCGACATCGAATCCCACGCCTCGCGCCTCGCCATGGGCCGCCTGATCGAATCCCTGCCCAACGAGGGCAAGGACGCGCTCGTGGCCCTGTTCGAGATCGGCGCGGACACCACCAGCCTCAAGGTCCTGCGCGACGACGAGATGCTGTACGACCGCGACCAGGCCTTCGGCGGCTCGCAGCTCACGCAGCTCATCTCGCGGCAGTACGGGTTCTCGTACGAGGAAGCCGAGCAGAAGAAGCTGTCGGCCGAACTGCCCGAAGACTACGAATCGTCCATCCTGGCCCCGTTCGTCGACAGCCTGTCGCAGGAAATCGGCCGGGCGCTCCAGTATTTCTTCACCAGCACCCCGCACCACAAGGTGCACTACGTGATGCTGGCGGGCGGCACCGCCACGCTGCCGGGCCTGAAGGACCGGGTCACCGAGCTGACCGGCTTCGCCTCGATGGTGGTCAACCCCTTCGAGAGCATGAAGCTCGGCTCCGCGGTGCGTGAAAGCAAGCTGCGTCGGGAGGCTCCGTCCTATCTCACGGCGTGCGGACTGGCCATGCGGAGGTTCCTGCTGTGATTTTGATCAACCTGCTCCCGCACCGGGAGGAAAAGCGCAAGCGGCGCAAGGCAGCCTTCTTCCTGGGCCTCGGCCTGGCGGCGGCCGTCGGGGTGGTCATCGCGGCGATGTGGTACCTCGTGCTGCAGCAGATGATCTCGTCCCAGCAGCAACGCAACGGCTTCCTGCAGGCGGAAATCCGCAAGCTCGAGATCCAGATCAAGGACATCGCCACGCTGCGTGCCGAGATCGACAACCTCAAGGCGCGGCAGAAAGCGGTCGAAGACCTGCAGACCGACCGCAACATTCCTGTCCACGTGCTCAACGAACTCGTCAAGCAGACGCCCGAAGGCATCTACTACACCGCCGTCCGCCAGAACGGCCAGGTGCTGTTGTTGACCGGCATCGCCCAGACGAATGAACGGGTCTCCGAGTTGCTGCGCAACACCGGCAACAACAGCGAGTGGCTGACCCGGCCCGAGCTGGTCGAGATCAAGGCGCTCGGCGCCAGCGCGTCCAACCGCGACCAGCGCCGGATGTTCGACTTCTCGATGCGCGTGAGCATCAAACGGCCCCAGGCTGCAGGATCCGATTCGGCAGCGTCGGCGGCCAGCGCGCCTGCCAGCCCGGTCAAGCCCGCCGCGAAGCCCTGACCCCAGAGACGCCATGGCAACGAAAGCGAAATCCGCCAACATCGATCTGAACTCGGTCTTCGGATCTGCAGCCTCGCAGTTCCGCGGGCTGAATCCGAACGAACCGGGCCAGTGGCCCCTGCTGCCCAAGTTCGTCGCGTGGATCGCCATCGCCGTCGCGATCGTCGCGCTCGGCTGGTTCTCGGTGATCTCCACCGCCGACGACGAGCTCGAGGCCGAACGCGCCCGCGAGCCGGTGCTCAAGCAGGACTACCGCAGCAAGCTGGCCCAGGCCGTGAACCTCGAGGAACTGCGCAAGCAGAAGCTCCAGGTCGAGGAATACGTGACGCAGCTCGAGAAGCAGCTGCCCGGCAAGGCCGAGATGGACGCCCTGCTGTCCGACATCAACCAGGCTGGCCTCGGCCGCGGCCTCCAGTTCGAGTTGTTCCGTCCCGGCCAGGTGGTCGTCAAGGACTACTACGCCGAACTGCCGATCGCAGTGAAGGTGTCCGGCCGGTACCACGACATCGGGTCGTTCGCGGCCGACGTGTCCAACCTCTCGCGCATCGTCACGCTGCACAACGTCGTGCTCACCACGCCGAATGCCAAGGACACGAGCGGCAACCTGATCATGGAAGCCACCGCGCGGACGTACCGCTATCTCGACGCCGAGGAAATCCAGGCGATGAAGAAGGCCAACGAGAAGGCGACGAAGAAGCCGGGAGCGAAGAAATGATGCCCACCACCTTGCGAGGTTTCACCCTCGTCATGGCGACGCTGACTTCGCTCACGGCGCTCACGGCCTGCAGCGCTTCGCAGGATGAACTGCAGCAATGGATGGACCAGCAGCACCGCGAGGTGAAGCCGAACGTCACGCCGCTGTCGCCGCCGAAGAAGTTCGACCCGCAACCGTACCTGGCGGCCAACGCCGTCGAGCCGTTCAGTTCGCAGAAGCTGACCGTGGCCGTCAAGCAGGAAGCCCGGCAGGTGAATTCGCTGCTGGCGGGCGAGATCAACCGCCGCAAGGAGCCGCTCGAGGCCTACCCGGTTGACAGCATGCGGATGGTCGGCAGTGTCACGAAGGGCGGTCGCCCGCAGGCGCTGCTCCAGGTCGACAAGCTGCTTTACCAGGTGAAGATCGGCGACTACATCGGGCAGAACTACGGAAAGATCCGTTCGATCACCGAAACCGACATTGCCTATCGGGAAATCGTTCAAGACGCGGCAGGTGAATGGATCGAGCGCATCAGCTCCCTCCAGCTTCAGGAGAAGGCGCGATGAAGAGCATGCAGGAGAATCAGATGATCAGTCAGTGGCGGGTCCGCGCAGCGGCCCTCGTGTTGTTCTTCGGGGCGCCGCTCGCGGCCTGGGCCCAGACGACCATCCAGTCGATCAACACGACCCAACAAGGCGGATCGGAAGTCGTGCGCATCGAGCTGTCCGAAGCGCTGCCGGCCGTGCCGGCGGGCTTCACGGTGCAGACGCCGCCGCGCATCGCACTCGACCTGCCCGGTGTCACCAACGCCATCGGCAAGTCGTCCGTCGAGGTGAACCAGGGCAACGTCCGCTCGGTCAACATCGCGCAGGGCGGTGAACGCACGCGTCTGGTCCTCAACCTGAAGCAACCCGCGAATTACCGTGCCCAGATCCAGGGCAAGGCGCTGCTCGTGTTCGTCGACGGCCCGGCCGTCGCCGGTGCGGCCGCGGCCACGGCGCCGGCCTCGTCCAGCGAAACCGTGCGTTTCGCCGAGAACCTGAACCAGAACCAGCTCGCGCTCAAGAACATCGACTTCCGCCGCGGTCCGGACGGCAGCGGCCGTGTCGTGGTCGACCTGGCGAACAACCAGGTGGGTGTCGACATCCGCCAGCAGGGCCAGACCCTGGTGGTCGAGTTCCTGCGTTCCACCCTGCCCGAGCCGCTGCGCCGCCGCCTCGACGTGACCGACTTCGGCACGCCGGTGAACGCCGTGTCCACCTTCCAGAGCGGTGACCGCGTGCGCATGGTCGTCGAGCCCCGTGGCGCGTGGGAACACAGTGCCTACCAGACCGACAACCAGTTCGTGCTGGAAGTGCGCCCGCAGAAGGTCGACCCGAACAAGCTCGTGCAGGGCCCGGGGTACACGGGTGAGAAGCTCTCGCTGAACTTCCAGAACATCGAAGTGCGCGCGCTGCTGCAGGTCATCGCCGACTTCACCAACTTCAACGTCGTCACGAGCGACACCGTGACCGGCAACGTCACGCTGCGCCTCAAGGACGTCCCCTGGGACCAGGCGCTGGACATCATCCTGCAGGCCAAGGGCCTCGGGCTGCGCAAGTCGGGTAACGTGATCCTGATCGCCCCGAAGGACGAACTGGCCACGAAGGAACGTGTGGAGCTCGAAGCCAAGGCCCAGGTGGCCCAGCTCGAACCGCTGCGCACCCAGGCGTTCCAGCTGAACTACACGAAGTCCGAAGAGGTCGCCAAGGGCCTGGTCGGCACGACCGCCGGCGTGGGTGGCAGCAACACCAACCGCATCCTGTCCCCGCGTGGCAGCGTGATCGCCGAGGGCCGCACCAACCAGCTGTTCGTCTCCGACACGCCGTCGAAGCTCGAAGAGATCCAGGCCATGATCGCGAAGATCGACATCCCGGTGCGCCAGGTGCTGATCGAGGCGCGCATCGTCGAAGCCGGTGACACGTTCGGCCGCAACCTCGGCGTGCGCCTCGGTGCCACCGACCTGCGTGGCCTCAATGGCGGCATTCCGGGCTACAACGTCGGCGGCAGCAACTACGCCGCGATCGGTGGCAACACGAACGCCATCGCGGCCCAGACCGGCCAGACCAACGTCACCAACGTGAACTACGCCGACTCGCAGTTCGTGAACCTGCCGGCCGTGGGCCTCAACAACTACAGCGCCTCCACGTTCGCCGTGTCGCTGTTCAGTGCCGGTGCCAACCGCTTCCTGAACCTCGAACTGTCCGCGCTCGAGGCCGACGGCAAGGGCCGCATCGTGTCGAGCCCGCGTGTCGTCACCGCCGACCAGGTCAAGGCGCTGATCGAGCAGGGCGAAGAACTTCCGTACCAGACGGCCACCTCCAGCGGCGCCACCGCCCTGCAGTTCCGCAAGGCCAACCTGAAGCTCGAGGTGACGCCGCAGATCACGCCGGAAGGCAACGTGATCCTGGACGTCGACGTCAACAAGGACAGCGTGGGTCGCAACACCTCGGCCGGCTTCGCCATCGACACGAAACACGTGCGCACGCAGGTGCTCGTCGAGAACGGCGGCACGGTCGTGATTGGCGGCATCTTCACGCAGACCGAACAGGACAACGTGACGAAGGTGCCTTTCCTGGGTGACATTCCCTACCTCGGCAACCTGTTCAAGACGCGCAGCCGTTCGACCGCGAAGACCGAACTGCTGGTGTTCATCACGCCGAAGGTGATCAACGACCGTTCGGCCGCGCGCTGATCGGTGCGACGACCCCCGCCCAGGAATCCCATCCGTCAAGACAGCCTCGTTCGAACAGGTGATCCGATGAAATACAGCTCCTCTCTCAAATGCGTGACCGTTCTGGCCGGTGTCCTGATGCTGGCTTCCTGTGGTGGTGGTGACGACAACGAAGCCGGTTCGCCTGTCGCTCTGAATCTGTCGCCCTCCAGCATCGGCTGGAAGGCGGATCCGGGCGAAACGACGTGCGCGTCGGGCCCCCTCGACGAAGTGTTCATCAACGGCGGCGTGGGTCCCTACACGATCCAGAACTCCTCGAAGACCATCGTGACCGTCCCCGACAAGGTCGAGAACCGCGGCGACAGCTTCGTGGTCAACTACACCGGCAATTGCACGCAGGAAGGCGGCATCACGATCACGATCGTCGACGTGAAGAAGGCGCAGGTCGTCCTGACCATCAAGAACCTTCCGGCTGACGCGACGTAATCTGATCGCGACTCGAGCGCTACGGCGCTCGGACCACCGGCGGCAGGTTAGAGTCATGCCCTGGGTCGGCCGCCGGTAGCCGACATGTCCCCGCAGGTCGTTCAGTGTCCTCCGATCAAAACATTGCCCTCGTCGGCCTGCCCGGTGGGGGCAAATCCACTGTTGGGCGCCAACTCGCCAAACGCCTCAAGCGAACCTTCATCGACAGCGACACGGTGATCGAGCAGCGCATCGGCTGTTCCATCCGCAGCTTCTTCGAGCGCGAAGGGGAGGCGGCTTTCCGTGACATCGAAAGCGCGGTGATCGCCGACCATTGCGGCGACCAGGCCACCGTGCTTGCTACCGGCGGCGGGGCGGTGCTGCGCGAGTTGAACCGCAAGAATCTTCGCACCGGATGCCAGGTGATCTACCTGCGCTCCACCCCCGACGAACTCTTCCGCCGCCTGCGGCACGACACCCAGCGTCCTCTGCTGCAGGTGAAGGACCCGCTCGGGCGCCTGCGCGACATGTACGGCGAACGCGATCCGCTGTATCGCGAGGTGGCGCACTTCGTGGTGGACACCGGCCGTCCGTCCGTGCCCTCGTTGGTCAACATGCTGCTGATGCAACTGGAGCTGGCGGGGGTGATCGACCCGGCGTCAGTGCCCTCGCCGGTGGTCGTGCCTCCTGAAGGCGTCTGAGGGCCCGGCGGTACGTCCGCGTGGCCCGTTAAACTCTCCCGCATGAGCGCCGATTCCCTCCAGACCGTTGCCATCGACCTGGCAGACCGCAGCTACGACATCCTGATCGGCCCGGGCCTGCTCTCGGACGACCGCCATTTCGACGGCCTGCCGAAGGCTGCCACCGCGGTGATCGTGACGAACGAGACCGTCGCCCCGCTGTATGCGCAGCGGCTCAAGGACCGCATCGCTTCGCGCTACGGCCAGGTCCGCGTGATCGCACTGAAGGATGGCGAGGCCTACAAGGACTGGGCGTCGCTGAACCTGATCTTCGACGACCTGCTGGGTGCCGCCTGTGACCGCAAGACCGTGCTGTTCGCACTGGGCGGCGGGGTGGTGGGCGACATCACCGGCTTCGCGGCGGCCTGCTACATGCGCGGCGTGCCCTTCGTGCAGGTGCCCACCACGCTGCTCGCGCAGGTGGATTCCTCGGTGGGCGGCAAGACCGCCATCAACCACCCGCTCGGCAAGAACATGGTGGGCGCGTTCTACCAACCCCTGCGCGTGCTGGCCGACCTCGACACGCTCGACACGCTGCCCGAGCGCGAGCTGGCGGCCGGCCTCGCCGAGGTCATCAAGTACGGCCCCATCGCCGACGATGCCTTCCTCGGCTGGCTCGAGGACAACCTCGACGCGCTGTGGGCCCGCGACAAGGCCGCGCTGGCCTACGCCGTGAAGCGCTCGTGCGAGATCAAGGCCTGGGTCGTCGGCCAGGACGAGCGCGAGTCCGGCCTGCGCGCCATCCTGAACTTCGGCCACACCTTCGGCCATGCCATCGAGGCCGGCCTCGGCTACGGCGAGTGGCTGCACGGTGAAGGCGTGGGCTGCGGCATGGTGATGGCGGCCGACCTGTCGGTGCGCCTGGGCCTGATCGATCCGGCCTATGCCGACCGCCTCACGCGCCTGATCGAACGGGCGAAGCTGCCGGTGCACGGCCCGGCGCTCGGCGCCGACCGCTACCTTGAACTCATGCGTGTCGACAAGAAGTCCGAAGGCGGCGAGATCCGTTTCGTCGTCATCGACGCGCCGGGCCGCGCCAGCGTGCGGCCCGCACCCGACGAGATGGTGCGTGCCGTGCTGGCCGCCCACTCCGGCTGACCCGGGACCTTCGCGCGATGCTGCAACCGTACGCCTGCCACCCCGGACAGTCACGCGGTCGCCGCCATCCCGAGGTGCCCGCGCCCACGCGCAGCGAGTTCCAGCGCGACCGCGACCGCATCGTCCACAGCACCGCGTTCCGTCGCCTCGTCTACAAGACGCAGGTGTTCCTGAACCACGAAGGTGACCTGTTCCGCACCCGCCTCACCCACTCGCTGGAGGTGGCGCAACTGGGCCGTTCCATCGCCCGCACGCTGGGCCTGAACGAGGACCTGGTCGAAGGCATCGCGCTCGCGCATGACCTCGGCCACACGCCGTTCGGCCATGCGGGGCAGGACGCCCTGAACGAAAGCCTCGTCGCCGCCGACCCGGCTTCGGGCGGCTTCGAGCACAACCTGCAGAGCCTGCGCGTCGTCGACACGCTCGAAGAGCGTTACCCGGAGCACGATGGCCTGAACCTGTGCTTCGAGATGCGCGAGGGCATCCTGAAGCACTGCTCCGCCGCGAATGCGCGGCAACTCGAGGCCGATGAGCCGGGAGGGGTGGGGCGCCGTTTCCTCGACCGCACGCAGCCGAGCCTCGAGGCCCAGCTGTGCAACCTTGCCGACGAGATCGCCTACAACGCCCACGACGTGGACGACGGCGTGCGCTCGGGGCTCGTCACGCTGGAGCAGCTCGAGGAGGTGCCGCTGTTCAAGCGCTTCCTGCGCGAGACGCTGGCGCTGCATCCCGCGCTGAAGGGTCGGCGCCTGCTCTTCGACAGCATCCGCCGCATGCTCTCGGAGCAGGTGTACGACGTGCTGCGCGCCACCGGCGATGCACTGAAGCAGGCCGCCCCGGCCAGTGCCGATGCCGCCCGGCTGTGCCCGCCGCTCGTGTCGTTCACGCCGGAGATGGCCGAGGAGAGTGTCGCGCTCAAGCGCTTCCTCCGCGTGAACCTCTACCGCCACCCGCAGGTGGTCGACACCACTGGCCGGGCGAAGGACGTGATCCGCGAGCTGTTCGCCGCGTACCTCGCCGCGCCGCCGGCCGGCACCGACGCCGAAGGCGGCGAGCCGCGCCGCATCGCCGACTACATCGCCGGGATGACCGACCGCTTCGCCCTGCGCGAACACGAGCGCCTGACAGGCCGGCGCTTGTTCGATTGAGGGGCTGAGGATGGCCCGCCTGCCTCGCCTGAGCGTCGGGGGGCTGCCGCACCTCCTGGTGCAGCGCAGCCACCACGGGCAACCCGTGTTCATCGACGACTCCGACCGCACCCTGTTCCGCAACCTGCTCGGTGACGCGGCAAAGTCGGAGGGGGTCGCCCTGCATGCCTACGCGCTGATGGACGACCAGGTGCGGCTGCTCGCCACCCCTGGCACGCCCGAGGCCCTCGGCCGGATGATGCAGACGCTCGGCCGCCGCTATGGCGGCGCCTTCAACCGGCGCCATGCGCGTTCGGGCGGGCTCTGGGAAGGGCGCTTCCGGGCGACGATCATCGAGCCGGAACGCCACTTGCTAGAAGCGATGCGGTACCTCGAGGACGAACACAACTGGGACGGGGGTGTCGCGCAGGCGGAGGGCGGTCCGGTGTCCAGCCGCGGGCACCATGTCGGGCGCCGGCAGGACTCCCTCGTCACCGACCATGCACTGTTCTGGGCGCTCGGCAACACGCCGTTCGACCGCGAGGTGAACTACCGGCGGTTGCTGGAGGAGGGCCTTGCCCCGGCCTCGCGCGAGCGGCTGGAGTCCGCGGTGCGCACCGGCTGGCCGCTGGGTTCGGAGGCGTTCGTCGCCGACCTGTCAGGCAAGACCGAACGGCGGCTCGTGCCATTGAAACGAGGGCGGCCGCCGAAGGCGAAGTAATCTGTCCCCATTTAATTGATGATCAAAACGTTCAACAATTAAATGGTGCCTGACCCTATTTGTTTGCATTGAACGGTGAGGGTGCCTGCGGTATCCTCGGCAATCCCCTTCTTTACGACATGGAGTGCGCCATGAACAAGGCCATCCCAGGCACCGCCACCGCCGCTGAACGCCAGGCCGCCGCCGAACACGGCCTTTACGACCCCACGAACGAACACGATGCCTGCGGCGTCGGCTTCGTGGCGCACATCAAGGGCCACAAGGCCCACAGCATCGTCGAGCAGGGCCTGAAGATCCTCGAGAACCTCGACCACCGGGGTGCCGTGGGCGCCGATGCGCTGATGGGCGACGGCGCCGGCATCCTGATCCAGATCCCCGACGAGTTCTACCGCGAGGAGATGGCCGCCCAGGGTGTCACGCTGCCGCCGCCGGGCGAGTACGGCGTGGGCATGATCTTCCTGCCGAAGGAACACGCGTCGCGCCTCGCCTGCGAGCAGGCCGTCGAACGCGCCATCAAGGTCGAAGGCCAGGTGCTCCTCGGCTGGCGCGACGTGCCGGTCGACCGCGACATGCCGATGTCGCCCACCGTGCGCGAGAAGGAACCCATCATCCGCCAGGTCTTCATCGGCCGCGGCCCGGACGTGATCGTGCCCGACGCACTCGAGCGCAAGCTGTACGTCATCCGCAAGACCGCCTCCAGCGCCATCCAGCGCCTGAAGCTCACGCACAGCCACGAGTACTACGTGCCCAGCATGAGCTGCCGCACGATCATCTACAAGGGCCTGCTGCTCGCCGACCAAGTGGGCAAGTACTACAAGGACCTGCAGGACCCGCGCGCCACCTCGGCCCTGGCCCTGGTGCACCAGCGCTTCTCCACGAACACCTTCCCCGAGTGGCCGCTCGCCCACCCGTACCGCATGGTCGCCCACAACGGCGAGATCAACACGGTCAAGGGCAACTTCAACTGGATGCGCGCCCGTGAAGGCGTGATGAAGTCGCCGGTGCTGGGCGAAGACCTGCAGAAGCTGTACCCCATCAGCTTCGAAGGCCAGTCCGACACGGCCACGTTCGACAACGCGCTCGAGCTGCTCACGATGAGCGGCTACTCGCTGGCCCACGCCGCGATGATGATGATCCCGGAAGCCTGGGAACAGCACGCGACGATGGACGACCGCCGCCGCGCGTTCTACGAGTACCACGCCGCCATGCTCGAGCCGTGGGACGGCCCGGCCTCGATGGTGTTCACCGACGGCCGCCAGATCGGCGCCACGCTGGACCGCAACGGCCTGCGTCCGTCGCGCTACATCGTCACCGACGACGACCTCGTCGTGATGGCCTCGGAATCCGGCGTGCTGCCGATGATCCCCGAGAACAAGATCGTCAAGAAGTGGCGCCTGCAGCCGGGCAAGATGTTCCTGATCGACTTCGAGCAGGGCCGCATCATCGAGGACGAGGAACTGAAGAACCAGTTCGCCCTCGCCAAGCCGTACCGCCAGTGGATCGAGAACGTGCGCGTTCGCCTCGACTCCATCGACGCCACCGGCACTGCCAGCCAGTTCAGCGAATCCCTGCTCGACCGCCAGCAGGCCTTCGGCTACACCCAGGAAGACATCAAGTTCCTGATGAGCCCGATGGCCCAGGCCGGCGAAGAGGGCACGGGCTCGATGGGCAACGACTCGCCGCTCGCGGTGCTGTCGGACAAGAACAAGCCGCTCTACAACTACTTCAAGCAGCTGTTCGCCCAGGTCACGAACCCGCCCATCGACCCCATCCGCGAAGCGGTGGTGATGTCGCTCGTCTCGTTCATCGGCCCGAAGCCCAACCTGCTCGACATCAACGCGGTGAACCCGCCGATGCGGCTCGAGGTCTCGCAGCCCGTGCTCGACTTCGCCGACATGGAGCGCCTGCGCGAGATCGAGAAGTACACCTACGGCAAGTTCAAGAGCTACGAGCTCAACATCACGTACCCGCTGTCCTGGGGTGACGAGGGTGTCGAGGCGAAGCTCGCATCGCTGTGCGCCGAATCGGTGGACGCCATCAAGGCCGGCCACAACATCCTGATCATCACCGACCGCCGCATGGACCGCGACAACATCGCGATCCCCGCGCTGCTCGCGCTGTCGGCCGTGCACCAGCACCTCGTGCGCGAGGGCCTGCGCACCACCGCCGGCCTCGTGGTCGAGACGGGCTCGGCCCGCGAAGTGCACCACTTCGCCGTGCTCGCGGGCTACGGCGCGGAAGCCGTGCACCCGTACCTCGCGATGGAAACCCTGGCCGGCATGCACGCTGAGCTGCCGGGCGACCTGTCGGCCGACAAGGCGATCTACAACTACGTGAAGGCGATCGGCAAGGGCCTGTCGAAGATCATGTCGAAGATGGGCGTGTCCACGTACATGTCCTACTGTGGCGCGCAGCTGTTCGAGGCCATCGGCCTCGAGAAGGCGCTGATCGACAAGTTCTTCCGCGGCACGGCCAGCCAGGTCGGCGGCATCGACGTGTTCGATGTGGCCGAGGAAGCCCTGCGCATGCACAAGGCGGCCTTCGGCGACGACCCGGTGCTCGAGTCCATGCTCGACGCCGGCGGCGAGTACGCCTGGCGCGTGCGCGGCGAGGAACACATGTGGACGCCGGACGCGATCGCGAAGCTGCAGCACAGCACGCGCTCGAACAAGTTCGACACCTACAAGGAATACGCGCAGATCATCAACGACCAGTCGCGCCGTCACCTGACGCTGCGCGGTCTGTTCGAGTTCAAGTTCGACCCGGCCAAGGCCATCCCGCTCGACGAAGTCGAGTCGGCCGCCGAGATCGTCAAGCGCTTCGCCACGGGTGCGATGTCGCTGGGCTCGATCAGCACGGAAGCCCACGCCACGCTGGCCGTCGCGATGAACCGCATCGGCGGCAAGTCGAACACCGGTGAAGGCGGCGAGGACGCCACGCGCTACCGCAACGAGCTCAAGGGCATCCCCATCGTGCAGGGTGCCAAGATGAGCGATCTGATGCCGGGCGGCGACGTCCAGGTCGACTACGAACTGAACGCCGGCGACTCGCTGCGCTCGAAGATCAAGCAGGTCGCCTCGGGCCGGTTCGGCGTGACCGCCGAGTACCTCTCGTCGGCCGACCAGATCCAGATCAAGATGGCCCAGGGCGCGAAGCCGGGCGAGGGCGGCCAGCTGCCGGGTGGCAAGGTGTCCGAGTACATCGGCAAGCTGCGCTACTCGGTGCCGGGCGTCGGCCTGATCTCCCCGCCGCCGCACCACGACATCTACTCCATCGAGGACCTGGCGCAGCTGATCCACGACCTGAAGAACGCGAACAAGCGCGCCGACATCAGCGTCAAGCTCGTCTCCGAAGTGGGCGTGGGCACCATCGCCACCGGTGTCGCGAAGGCCAAGGCCGACCACATCGTGATCGCCGGCCATGACGGCGGCACGGGTGCCTCGCCGTGGTCGAGCATCAAGCACGCCGGCACGCCTTGGGAACTGGGCCTTGCCGAAACGCAGCAGACCCTGGTGCTGAACCGCCTGCGCGGCCGCATCCGCCTGCAGGCCGACGGCCAGATGAAGACCGGCCGCGACGTCGTCATCGGCGCGCTGCTGGGCGCCGACGAGTTCGGCTTCGCCACCGCACCGCTGGTGGTCGAGGGCTGCATCATGATGCGCAAGTGCCACCTGAACACCTGCCCGGTGGGCGTGGCCACGCAGGATCCGGTGCTGCGCCAGAAATTCCAGGGCCGCCCGGAACACGTCGTCAACTACTTCTTCTTCGTCGCCGAGGAAGCCCGCCAGCTGATGGCGCAGCTCGGCATCCGCAAGTTCGACGACCTCGTGGGCCGTGCCGACCTGCTCGACACCCGCAAGGGCATCGCGCACTGGAAGGCCAAGGGCCTCGACTTCAGCCGCATCTTCCACCTGCCGAACGCGCCGGCGGAAGTGGCCCGCCGCCAGGTCGACACGCAGGACCACGGCCTCGACCGTGCCCTCGACGTCAAGCTGATCGAGAAGTGCCTGCCCGCGCTCGAGCGCGGCGAGAAGGTGCAGTTCATCGCCGAGACCCGCAACGTCAACCGCACGGTCGGCGCCATGCTGTCGGGCGAGCTGGTGCGCCGTCACCCCGAGGGCCTGCCGGACCACACCATCTTCATGCAGCTGGAAGGCACCGGCGGCCAGAGCTTCGGTGCGTTCCTGGCCAAGGGCATCACGCTGTACCTGATCGGTGACGCGAACGACTACACGGGCAAGGGCCTGTCGGGTGGTCGCGTGATCGTGCGCCCGAGCATCGACTTCCGCGGCGACGCCTCACGCAACATCATCGTCGGCAACACCGTGCTCTACGGCGCCACGAGCGGTGAGGCGTTTTTCCGCGGCGTGGGTGGCGAACGCTTCGCGGTGCGCCTGTCGGGCGCCACCGCGGTGGTGGAAGGCACCGGCGACCACGGCTGCGAGTACATGACCGGTGGCACGGTGGCCGTGCTGGGCAAGACGGGCCGCAACTTCGCCGCCGGCATGAGCGGCGGTGTCGCGTACGTGTTCGATGAAGACGGCCAGTTCGCCAGCCGCTGCAACACGTCGATGGTCTCCCTCGACAAGGTGCTGACGGCCAAGGAACAGGAAGCCACCGGCGACAAGGCCACGTGGCACCTGGGCCAGGCCGACGAGGTCACGCTGAAGAAGCTGCTCGAGGACCACCACCGCTGGACGGGCAGCCTGCGCGCCCGCGAGATCCTCGACAGCTGGTCGGAGTCGCGTGGCAAGTTCGTCAAGGTCTTCCCGAACGAGTACAAGCGCGCCCTCGGCGAAATGCACGCCGCCCGCCAGGCCGGCGAGACCATCGCCAAGGCCAAAGCATCCGACAAGCCCGCCGGCGGCAAGAGCCGCGCGAAGGCCTGAACCCGAATACGCCAGGAGTCATCGAGCATCATGGGAAAAGTCACCGGCTTCATGGAGTACGAGCGTCTTGAAGAGGGCTATGCCCCCGTTCAGGAGCGCGTCAAGAACTACAAGGAATTCGTCATCGGCCTGAAGACCGACGAGGCGAAGATCCAGGGCGCCCGCTGCATGGACTGCGGCACGCCGTTCTGCAACAACGGCTGCCCCGTCAACAACATCATTCCGGACTTCAACGACCTCGTTTACCGGAACGACTGGAAGAACGCGATCGAGGTGCTGCACTCGACGAACAACTTCCCCGAGTTCACCGGCCGCATCTGCCCCGCCCCGTGCGAGGCGGCCTGCACGCTGAACGTGAACGACGACGCCGTCGGCATCAAGAGCATCGAGCACGCCATCATCGACCGCGCGTGGGCGGAGGGCTGGGTCAAGCCGCGTCCCGCGAAGTTCAAGACGGGCAAGAAGGTCGCCGTCGTGGGCTCCGGCCCGGCCGGCCTGGCCGCCGCGCAGCAGCTGGCCCGCGTGGGCCACGACGTCACGGTGTTCGAGAAGAACGACCGCGCCGGCGGCCTGCTGCGCTACGGCATCCCCGACTTCAAGATGGAGAAGTCGCACATCGATCGCCGCGTCGAGCAGATGAAGGCCGAAGGCGTGACCTTCCGCACCAGCGTGATGGTGGGCAAGCTGCCCGAAGGCAGCAAGGTCACCAACTGGGCCAGCGAGACCGTCTCCCCCGACGATCTCAAGGCGCAGTTCGACGCCGTGCTGCTGGCCGGTGGTGCCGAGCAGCCGCGCGACCTGCCCATCCCGGGCCGTGACCTCGAAGGCGTGTACTTCGCGATGGAATTCCTGCCGCAGCAGAACAAGGTCAACGCGGGCGACAAGCTGAAGGCCCAGCTGCGCGCCGACGGCAAGAAGGTCATCGTGATCGGCGGTGGCGACACCGGCAGCGACTGCGTGGGCACCAGCAACCGCCAGGGCGCCACCAGCGTCACGCAGTTCGAGCTGACCCCGATGCCGCCGGAGCAGGAGAACAAGCCGCTCGTGTGGCCGTACTGGCCGCTCAAGCTGCGCACCAGCTCCAGCCACGAGGAAGGTTGCGAACGCGAGTTCGCCATCGCCACGAAGGAGTTCATCGGCGGCGAGGGCAAGGAGAAGGGCAAGCTGAAGGCCCTGAAGACCGTGCGCGTCGAGTGGGCCAACGGCAAGATGACCGAAGTCGCCGGCAGCGAGCAGACGCTGGACGCCGACATGGTCTTCCTGGCGATGGGCTTCGTGAGCCCGGTGGCCAGCGTGCTGGAGCAGTTCGGTGTCGACAAGGACGCACGCGGCAACGCCAAGGCGTCCACGGAGTTCACTGGCGGCTACGCCACGAACGTGCCGAAGGTGTTCGCCGCCGGCGACATCCGCTACGGCCAGTCGCTGGTCGTGCGCGCCATCCGCGAGGGCCGCCAGGCCGCGCGGTCGGTGGACGAGTTCCTGATGGGCGTGAGCGACCTGCCGCGCTGAGGGGGTTGTTCACGAGGGCAGGCGGGGCGCGCGTCCCGTTGCCCTCGCCGTGGCCTCTCGATGAAAACCGGGATCCACGGCAGTCCCGGCGCCAAGGCGCTGGTGTTCACCGCGTGACCCCGAGCGAGGTGTCTCCGCTCAGGGCGCGGGTGACGACGTGGTGCCCGGGATGGGCGCTGCCGCGGGTTCGAAGCGGATCTCGAACTGCATCACCGCAGGCACGGGGAATCCGCCCACCAGGGGTTGTGTGAACTCCGCGCCCATGAAGGCCTTCCGGGCCGCCTCCAGGAAAACATCCGCCAGCGTGTCGGTGCGCGATTGCACGTCGACCACGGTACCGGTCGGGTCCAGGAACACGGCGATCACCCCGCTCTGTGCTTCGAGCCCGGCCGCGGCCTGGGGCATGACGATGCGGACATCGGTGATCAAACGCGGCTTGGTCGTGAGATCCGCATACGCGACGGGCCGCTGTCCGTCGCCATCGCCGTCGCCCGTGGGCAGGCCGGGGTCGATTGAAGGCTGGGCGGGTGGCGTGGGGTCGCCGGCCATGGGGACGGGGTCCACGGCTGAAGCCGCCGATTCTGCGGGGGGCGGTGCCGGGTCCGGCGCGGGCTCCGCCTCGAGGCGGGGCGGGGCGTCGTCGAAGGGCGTGAGATCGAGCGTCGCCTCGGCAGCCGGGGCTGGTGCAGGCAACGGAGCCGGCACGGTGCGCGTGATCACGGCGGGAACCACTGGTGCCGCCCGGGGGCCGGGCAGCGTGGCCATGCCGGACGCTGGGGCGTGCGGCCACAACACGGCCACATGAAGGCCGAAGGCCGTGGCAGAAGCCACGGCCCACCGAGCGGCCCGAACCGGCCGGATGGAGGATCCTCCGCCGGACATCGCCCCGCTCAGCGCTCCCAGCAGCCGGTCTTGCTTCCGGTGACCCCGCGCTTGCCGGTCTGGTTCACCAGGAAGGCGCCGCAGCCGTCGCGGGCCATCGGGCCCGGATCTGCAGGCTTCATCGCGAGCGAGAACTTCGTGTCGCTGACGGTTTCCGGGCCGTCGGCATTTTCGAACTCCAGCGTGTAGAACCGCGAAAGCCGATCCGCATTCACGGCGGCCCGCACGGCCTCGATCGTGAGCGTGAGGCCGTTCGCATCGTTGGCGTAGCTGCGGGTGAGGGTGTATTGCCGTTCCATGAACTGGTGAGCTTCCACGAGGACCGCCTTGGCGTCGGCCCGGCGCCCCCGCGCCACGTACTCGTTGTACGCAGGCAGGGCGATGGCCGCCAGGATGGCGATGATCGCGACGACGATCATCACCTCGATCAGGGTGAAGCCCGAGGCCTTGCCCGAAGGCGTCGGCCGGGTGCGAACGGGGATGTGCTGCTGCTGGTTCACGGGAGCCTCGTTCATTGGAGCTGGCGCCACGAGATGCGGCCGGGGCTCGAGGTCGGCGGCGGTTCTTCAGGCTCGGGCGGCGTCTCCGGAGGGCAGGTCTTGCCGGTCGAGCCCAGGCCCAGGTTGATCAGCGAGGTGTCGGACTGGGCCGCGGTGATGATCAGCTTGTTCGCGATCACCGGTTGGCCGTTCACACACTCCCACGTGATGGTCTCGGAGAGCGACTTGTCCATCTGCACGCCACCGGAGAGCCGGGACACCTGGCCACGGTCGAAGTCCGTGGGGGCGCTCGTGACCTCGTTGTTGACCGGGGTGGTGCCCGTCGTGGACACCAGCTGGGCCACGGGCTGGCTCAGGATGCCGCCGCTGTTGAGCAGCACGTTGGCCTCGTCGTTCGAGTTGATCTGGCCGTCTCCGTTGGAGTCGAACGGGGGGTAGGGCGCCTTGCCGCCGGTCACGGGGTCGAGGAAGTAGATGGCCGACTGACCGCCGTTCTCGCACGGGTCCGACGTCTTCGGGAGGTTGGCCACCATGATCACCATCTTCTCGATCACCTGCGGCGTGAGGTTGGCACGTTCGCCCTTCGTGCGAAGGTCGAGGTACCAGCCGCGCTTGTTCGCGGTCCAGTCCGGCGAGTTCGCGGAGGAGGCATAGAAGGTCTGCGAGCCCGTGTACAGGGGCGACTGGGTGCCGGTCAGCAGGGTGTTGCGGTTGGTCGCGTTGAGCTGGATGCGCGTGCCCTCGGTGCCACCGATGTTGCTGTTGTCCCAGATGCCGTAGAAGGACTGGATCTTCGAGTTGACGTTGTTGGCGTCCACATCCGTCGTGTCGCTGGGCTCGAAGAGCTTGCCGGTGCCGAACAGGATCATCGCACCCACCTTGGTCGGGTGTTCCACGATCTCGGGCATCACGGCGATGGGTTGAACGTTGCCGGCCGCGTTGGTCACCGTGATCAGCGGGTTGTTGCTGAACGCCACACCCCAGCGGGTTTCGTCGGGGGAGCTGACGTCGAACTTCCAGAGGTTGCCCTTCAGGTCGCCGGCGTAGATGGCCATCACCTCGCGCTGCGCGTTCACGATGAAGTTCGGCTGGCTCAGGCCGTTGCCGATGCCCTTCGCACCCACCGCGAACGAGTGCACCTTGCGGGTGCCGATCTCGATCATGTAGAGCTTGGCCTGGCCGTTGACGCTGTCGTAGCCGTTGCCGAAGATGGCGGCCCACTGGCCGTTGCGCAGGCGGACGACGTGGGGATACGACAGCACGAAGCCCATGTCGTTGTCGTCGGCCTCGCTGTATTCCCAGAGGAAGTTGCTCACGCCCATGCGGCCGAGGGTGGCGTCGGGCGTGCTCAACGGGTCTGGGTTCGTCACGTCGATGGCGAAGATGCCGCGCGCGCCGGCGCCGTTCGAGCCGACCAGCACGGTGTGCCAGTCGTTGTTGTAGTAGGCGTCGGCCACGTTCGGCGGTCCGTCGACGGTGAAGCGGTGTTCGTAGTTCTTGTCGGACAGCAGCTTGAGCTTGTCTTCGGCCAGGCCCCCGGCCGTGGAGCGCGGCACGTTGTAGACGGCCGCCGGCACGTACGCGAAACGTTCGACACCGGTCTCCGTGTTGAAGCCGTGCAGCATGCCGTCGTTCGCCGCGACGAAGATGGTCTTGCGCATGGTGTCGAGCTTGGTGCCTGAACGGAATGCCTTGTAGGTGGACTGAGCCGTGCTGGCGGGCAGGGACTCGTAGCCGCCGCCGGCGTCGGGGCCCTTGATGGGCGAGCCGTTGACGATGTCCCCCAGCACGCCGCCAGTCACCGACCCGACCTGGTACCGCACGCGGTTGCGGAACCCGCCGCCGTTCTGAATCTCCTTCGACGCGTCGCCACGCAGGTAGTTCAGCACGTCGGCGCTGCCCAGGGCCGTCCTTTGCGCTGCCGAGAGCTGGGTCACGTCGGTCTTGGCATCCCACTTGAACTCGACGACGGGGTTCGCGGTCTGGCGGGTGGCGGTGAAGATCTTGCGATCCGCGTGACCCGGCATCTTGTTCGACGCTTCCCAGATCTGGCTGGTGTTGATGGCGCTGCCGGACGTGGGCTTGTTGTTGACGGAGCCGTCGGACGCCTGCTGGAACGAGTAGAGACGGCCGTACCAGCCCGCCGGGCTGAACGTGCTCTGGTAGACACGGCCGTTCGCCGTGACCCGCGGCGAGTCGGTGGCCACCGCGGCGAGGTCGAGCGGCTGGTCGGCCACTTCCGAGAGTGCTGCGGCGAGGCCGTTGGCGAGGTCGGTCGGGTTGCTCGCAGAGAAGTAGCGGCCGCGTCCCACCATCGAGGCGTGGATCAGGTCGTCGCCCGTGGCGGCGTTGTCGTCGCTCGGCGCCGTCCAGGTGACGTTGACCTTCTGCGCGATGAGCTGGTCTCGCAGTTCCTGGCTCGAGAGCCACGACTGCCCCAGGAACGGCTGCGCCCAGGCGGCGGTGCTGTTCGACGGCACGACCTTCGACCCGCTGACCGTGACGTCGCCGCTGCCGCTGATGCCCAGGCCCACCGTGAAGGTGGAGACGTGCTGCCAGAAGGCCGGGTCGCGCTGGGAGGGCACCACACGGTTCGGCGTGGTTGCGCGCAGGTCGGTGCGCCAGTAGTAGGCCGCGACGTCGGACAGCGTGTTCGAGCGCCCGTCCGTGAACGGCTTCACCGTGAACCGGCCCGCCAGCGCGTCGTTGGGATCCGTCGGCTCGGCGTCGCCGAACTTGTACCGGATGTTCCCCTTGCGCGGGTTCTGGGGCGTCTCCATCAGGCTGTTGCCGTTCATGAAGGAGTCGTTGTTGTTCGCGGCGTCACCGCTGGCGGCGCCCGAGTTCCAGAAGCCGTCGGTGCTAAGGATGTGGAAGCTGCGGCGGCAGCTGTACTCGTTCGTGCTGACGGTGGGCGGGCTGTCGTACCAGGGCTCCGCCGTGCGGAAGTACTCGCCGACGTCGTACAGCGCCTCGCGCAGCGGCGTGCCACCGTTGCCGCTGCCGTTGGTGTAGAGCAGGTCGAAGAACTTCTGCCGCGAGGTGCCGGTGAACCTCTCGACGCCGCGGACCTTCGTGCCCTCGGTGTTGATCTGGCCGTAGCCCACCCGCAGGGCTTCACCCTGCAGCGCGAAGGCCGCCGACACCCCGCCCTTGGCCATCAGGCGGCGGTTGCGGTAGTACTGGAGCCAGTTGGCGAAGTTCTGGAGTTCCTGGTCTCGCGTGCACCCGGTCTGGGCGGGCGAGGCGGCGGTGGGAATGTAGATCGCGCCCGAGCAGTCGGTGCGGCTGGCGTAGCGCCGGAAGCCGGTCGACGTGGTGGTGATCTCGAACCGGTCGAAGTTCGAGGCGATGTTGTTCGCCTGCGCGGCGGGTGACCCGAAGGCCAGCGGGGTGCTGCCCTTGTAGACGTACCACGTGGCAGGCCAGTACTTGTTGTTTCCGGTGCCGCGCTGCGCGGTGATGTCCAACGTGTTGGTGCCGGTGTCGGGTCGATCGACGTTGATCTTCACGGCCGTGGTCGTGGCATTGGCCATGCGCACCTTGTCGTTGGTGGACGTGGGCCAGGGCAGGTACGTCACCCGCGGGTTGTAGTACAGCGGATTGCCCTCGGCCGACCGCATGTAGCGGCCCACCTTGCCTTCGTTGGTCTCGTCGTTCTTGTAGTAGGTGTACGACAGGTAGTCGGACGGGTTGCCCGAGATGTTGGTGCCCCACATGTTCGGCCAGTAGTGCCGAATGGTGTTGGTGTTCTCCTGGCCGTAGGTGCTGCGGACCGTGCGCGGCACGCCATCCCAGAACGTGTTGGTGGGGTAGGGGCGATAGTCCGGAATGGCGTCCGACCGCATCGAGCCCGAGTCGTCCAGCGTGAACATGACGTTCACTTCGGGCGGCGTGGTGTAGATGCCCGGCAGCTGGTTGACGAAGGCGTAGGCGGGCGTGACGGCCTCGGTCAGCATCGCGACGGCCAGGACCGATGACAGGGTCCTTCGGGCGGTGAATCGGTAGGAGGTGGTCATGGGAAGTTGCTCCACGTGCGGATTCGAATTCGGAGGGAGGGGCGGGCGCCGGAAGGGGCCTGTCACTCCGAGGAGAAGGTGGCTTGCAGGACCACGCGGCTGTCGGCCGAGAGGCCGGAGGCGCGGCCGGTGACCCGCACGCTCGTTCCGGTGGCATTGAGTTTCTCGACCATGCAGCGGGGTTGTTCCCTCAGGCCCGCGTCCGCCAGTTCGTCATCGGAGAATGCCGCTGCGACGGAGTTGGTGCTGTCGGGGGCCCAGTTCGCTTCCACCTTCCAGTTCTCGTCGCCGGTCGTGGTCGGGTCGAGCTTGACGCCGGCGTAGCTGTTGTTGCGCACGGCGGCCAGGCAGCTGAGCACCACCGCCTCGGCCGACTGGAAGGCCTTGTTGCGGTCGCGGGCGTTGCCGGCGATGCGCTCGTCGGTGGTGGTGGCGCGGATCGACGCCAGGCTGAGCACCGTCACCAGGATCAGGACGATCAGCGTGATGATCAGGACGACACCCTGCTGCGCTCGGGGGCGGAGAGGACGTCGAGGGGCGGAGATGCGTGGCATTCGGAAGCCTCTTGCGTCAGAAGTACGCGATGCGGTTGCGCAGCGCGATGGTCGTCGTGAAGACCTGGCGGTCGAAACGGTCGGTGCGCTTGTCGTCCGCATCGGCGGGGTAGGTGACGGTCACGCCACCGACCGTCGCGCCGCTGGCGAGCGCGTTGCCGCCTTCCAGCTGGTCGGTGGTGCGCATCAGCAGCGACACGCGGACGGTCATCACGGTGTCCCAGTTGGTGACCGCGCTGGCCGTCACGTAGTTGCCGTCGCGGATGTTGTCGGCGTTGCTGTCGATGCCGTACTGGACCTGCATGGTCTCGACGCCGTCGATGAGTTCCTCCTCGAGCCCACCCGCGGTGGTGCCGTCGAACACACGCCGGTACAGCGAAGGCCCGGTGCCCGAGGCGCCCCGCTTGACGTAGTAGGCGACGGTGTGCACCGGGAACACCTCGGCGGAGGTGGTGTAGGTGGCGACGAGGGCGTTGCCGGTGGCCATCGTGTTGGCGGCCGGGGCGGCGGGGACCGTGAAGAACTGGGCGGCCGTGCAGCTCGCGATCAGGCCGTGGCTGCCGGCGCAGAAGCCCGAGAGACCCGTGGTGCCGGAACTGCAGCGGGCGCCCGTGTTCTCGAGGGTGAGGGTGGTGCTGGTCCCGGCGGTTGCGGGGGGCAGCGTGAGCCGCACCGGCTGGCCGACCACGGAACGGATCACGAGCACGTCGGAGCCGGGGGTGAGGCCCAGCCCGGCGCCGGCGACCGTGTCCATCGGCAGGCTGGCGATGGCGGGCGCCGCGGCGCCGTTGGCGGTCCACTTGCTGGCGTCGGTGTCGTCGGTGGGATTCGCGGACGCCATGGGCAGGGCGTTGCCGGTCAGGGCGAAGTCGAAGCCTTCGACCCCCAACTGGTAGTTGGTGTCGAGGGCACCGGCCGCCAGGCCGGGGAAGCTGAGTCCGCTGGCGCGGCGGGTGAAACAACCTCGGTGGCCGATCATGCGGGCGTCGGTGGAGAGGTATTCGAAGGCGGTGCGCACGCCCTGCTGGATCTCGGAGAGCTGCTCCTGCCGCTTCGCGGCCGCGCGGGTGCTCTGGTAGACCGTGAGCATCACGGCGATGAGGCCCAGGCTGAGCGCGATGGAGATCATCAGCTCGACCAGCGTGAAGCCCCGTGCGGCCCGGCGGGACGTGTGCGGGTGGAACGGACGAAGGGGAAGGGCGGAGAAGGACATGTCGGGAATTCCGTTCCTAGAGGCGCGACACCGTGACGAAGGTCTGGGGCGCGTCCGGCGTGTCGCTGCCCGTGTCCTTCGTGTCCCGCCAGGCGATGGTGACCGTCACGAGGCCGTCGTTGGTGACGACGATCGAGGCCCGGCCGCCCGGCAGCAGGGCTCCGACCGACTGTTTCCAGTCGGCGAGGTCGGTGTTGACGGAGATGTCCTCGAAACCCTGATCGAGGTCGGTCGTCCAGCCGGCCGGGGACGTGGTGTCGCGGGCGTTGGTGCGGTCGGCGCGCATGCGGTCCAGCACGTCGTCGGCCAGCGCGGTGGCCTGCGAGCGGAACAGCGAACTCTGGGAATAGGCCAGCGTGCGGATGTGCAGGCCGGCGAGGCCCAGCATGCCGAACGAGAAGATGAGCAGGGAGACGAGCAGCTCGATCAGCGTGATGCCGGCCTGGCGGCGCCGGCCGGCGGCGCGGGGCCGCGACACCCGGGAGCGGGCGGGGGAAACGCGGAAACTCATGAGCAGCTCACTCCGTTGGAGACGACCGAGACCTTGCCGACGGCGGTGACGACGACGACCCGGCCCGGGGCGCCGGCGAGGCCGCTGCAGATGCGGAAATAGGAAAGGGTGGTGCGGCCGCGGCCGTTGAACACGAGCGACTCGCCGTTCGCCCCCGACCAGTCGACATAGTTGCTGCCGTCGAGCGTGACGCGGTTCACGCTGACCTGGCCCGACGCGGCCTCGGCGACATGCACGTAGTCCACGTCGTCTTCCTTCTCGGCCCCGTCGCCGGCGGCGTTGGGGTACACCTGCCAGCCGCCGCTGAAGACGGCGGTTCCCGAGACCGACCGGATGGCCATCGGGACGCCGGTGCGGGACGCCTCGCTGCGGGCCATCTTCAAGGCCAGCACCACGTCGTTGGTCTTCGACGTCAGGCGGCTGGAGGCCACGGTGCGCTCGAACAGGGGGGCGGCCATGGCCATCAGGATGGCGATGATGGCCACGATGACCATCAGTTCGACCAGCGTGAAACCAGCCTGCCGGGAGCGACGCATCGAGCGGAGCCTGTGCATGGTGACGGTACCTTTCATGGCAGCGATTATCGGAGCCGGCCCCCGGGGGACGGCGACCGGACGTCGGGCCCGATCGGCCGTCTGTCGGACCCGACGGGCGGTCGACCGGCGGCGCGGGCGGGCGGTTACAAGGGTGAAACACATCTTTGCCGCCGGGCGAAGTCCGCACGGACGCGGCGTCCGGCAATGCCCTATCATCGACCGCTTGCGGACAAAATCTCCGCCCGCACACCTTCCGAAGGCGAATGAGTTCACCCCCCGTCGATTCCCCTGATGCCCCCAACCCGCTGATCGAGCTGCGCAACGTGACCTGTGGTTACGGCGACAGGGTGGTCCTCGAGAACGTCAACCTCACCGTGCCCCGGGGCAAGGTGCTGGCCTTGATGGGCACGTCGGGCGGCGGAAAGACCACCGTGCTGCGGCTGGTCGGGCGCCTGCTCGCCCCCATGAGCGGCCAGGTGCTGTTCGATGGCGTCGATCTCGCCACCCTCGACACCGACGGCCTCTACGCCGCCCGGCGGCGCATGGGCATGCTGTTCCAGTTTGGCGCGCTGTTCACCGACCTCTCGGTGTACGACAACGTGGCCTTCCCGCTGCGCGAGCACACGAACCTCAGCGAGGCGATGATCCACGACCTCGTGCTGATGAAGCTCAACGCCGTGGGCCTGCGCGGCGCCCGCGACCTGCTGCCGTCGCAGGTGTCCGGCGGCATGGCGCGCCGCGTGGCGCTCGCCCGGGCCATCGCGCTCGACCCCGAGCTGATCATGTACGACGAGCCCTTCGCCGGCCTCGATCCCATCTCGATGAGCGTGGCCGCCACGCTGATCCGCGACCTGAACCGCGCGCTGGGCATCACCAGCATCGTCGTCTCCCACGACGTGGACGAGACCTTCCTGATCGCCGACCACGTCGTGTTCGTCGCCAACGGCCGCATCGTCGCCCAGGGTTCTCCTGCCGAGATGCGCGCGAGCACCGACCCTCTCGTGCAGCAGTTCGTGGGTGGCCAGCCCGACGGGCCGGTGCGGTTCCACTACCCGGCCGTGCCGCTCGAGCAGGACTTCGGCGTCGGCGGAGGTGCCCGATGAACTGGCTCAGCCCATCCGCCGTGGGGCTCGCCGTGCGCGGCAAGCTCGCCAACATCGGTCAGGCCACGTTCCTCTTCTGGCAGCTGGTGCGCCTCGCGGGCGCCACCTTCGGCCGCTTCCGCCTCGTGCTCGACCAGGTGTTCTTCATCGGCAACCGGTCGCTGTCGATCATCTCGGTGTCGGGCCTGTTCGTGGGCTTCGTGCTCGCGCTGCAGGGCTACTACACGTTGCAGCGCTACGGCTCCGCCGAGGCGGTGGGCCTGCTCGTGGCGCTGTCCCTCGTGCGCGAACTGGGGCCGGTGGTCACGGCGCTGTTGTTCGCCGGCCGCGCGGGCACCTCGCTCACCGCCGAGATCGGCCTCATGAAGGCGGGCGAACAGCTCGTCGCCATGGAGATGATGGCGGTGGATCCCGTGAAGCGGGTGCTCGCACCTCGCTTTTGGGGGGGTGTTGTCGCGATGCCATTGCTGGCGGCGGTGTTCAGCGCAGTGGGTATCCTAGGCGGCTGGCTGGTGGCGGTGGTGCTGATCGGGATCGACCCGGGCTCGTTCTGGTCCCAGATGCAGGGCGGTGTCGACGTCTGGGCGGACGTGGGCAACGGCATCGTGAAGAGCGTGGTGTTCGGCTTCACCGTGACCTTCATCGCGCTGCTCCAGGGGTTCAGCTGCAAGCCCACGCCCGACGGCGTGGCCCAGGCCACCACCCGCACCGTGGTGATGGCCTCGCTTTCCGTGCTGGCGCTCGACTTCGTGTTGACCGCCATGATGTTTTCGATTTGAGGAGCGACGACGTGCAGAAGTCTCGTCATGACGTGTGGGTGGGGCTGTTCGTGCTGATCGGCGCGGCCGCCATCCTGTTCCTGGCCCTGCGGGCCGGCAACCTGCTGAGCCTGAACTTCGGCGAAACCTACGCCGTGACGGCCCGTTTCGACAACATCGGCGGCCTCAAGCCCCGGGCGGCGGTCAAGAGCGCCGGGGTCGTGATCGGCCGGGTCGAATCCATCACCTTCGACAGCAAGACCTTCCAGGCGCGCGTGCAGCTGCAGCTCGAGAAGAAGTTCGAGTTCCCGAAGGACAGCATCGCGAAGATCCTCACGTCGGGCCTGCTCGGCGAGCAGTACATCGGTCTCGAGCCGGGGGCGGACGAGAAGGTGCTCGTCGCCAACGACACCATCAAGCAGACGCAGGACGCGGTCGTGCTCGAGAACCTGATCAGCCAGTTCCTCTACAGCAAGGCCGCCGAGCCGGCTGCGGCGCCCGCGGCCGCCGGCGGAGGGGTGAAGAAGTGAGACGTTTCCTCGCAGCGTCGCTCGCGGCCGGGGTGCTCGCCCTGGCGGCGGGCTGCGCCACGGCACCGCCGCCGGCGGCACCCGGGGCGGACGGCACGGCGGCCGCGCCGAAGCCGGCGCCGAAGACCGATCCGTGGGAGAACTGGAACCGCAAGGTGTTCGCGTTCAACGACGCGGTCGACTCGGCGGTGATCCGACCGGTGGCCACCTTCTACGCGAACGTGGTGCCCAGTTTCATGCGCACCGGCGTCACCAACTTCTTCGGCAACTTCGCGGACGCCTGGTCGGCCGTCAACAACCTGCTGCAGTTCAAGCTCGCCGACACCGGGCAGGACGTGGCGCGCGTGAGCACGAACACGCTGTTCGGCCTGGGCGGGCTGATCGACGTGGCCACCGTGGCCGGCATCGACAGCCAGCGCGAGGACTTCGGCCAGACCCTGGGCCGCTGGGGTGTGAAGCCCGGGCCGTACGTCGTCTGGCCGCTGTTCGGACCGTCCACGCTGCGCGACTCGGTCGCGCTGCCGGTCGACCGCTACTGGGGCCCGGCGCTCGCCTTCGCCGACACCAACACCCAGATCGTCCTCGCCAGTCTGGGCCTGCTCAACGAGCGCGCGAACCTGCTCCCCACGAGCCGCATGCTCGACGACATGGCACTCGACAAGTACGTCTTCGTGCGCGATGCCTATCTGCAGCGCCGGCGCAGCCTGGTCTACGATGGCAACGAGCCCGACGACGACGAGGACGAGGATTTCGAAGCGGATCCCGAGCCGCCCGCCGAGGCCGCCTCGGCGCCGGCGGCCCCGGCCTCTGCCGCCAGCACACCCGACCGGTGAACCCGGCCCGGGACAACCGATTGCCGGTGTGCTGCGTTGTGTGAACCAACGGGCCCGCGGAGCGAACTCTCCGCCCGCGATCCCGTCCAATGCCGGGTCGACCATCCGGCGACATGAAAGGATTACCGAATGCGAATGAAACAACTGATGTCGTGGGTCGCTGCCGTGGGTTTCGTGGCCGCGAGCGCCGTCGCCCAGGCCCAGCAGGCGCCCGACGAACTGGTGCGCCAGGTCTCGAGCGAGGTGCTCGACGCCGCCAAGGCCGACAAGTCCATCCAGGCCGGCGATCTGAAGAAGATCTCCGCGCTGGTGGAGGCCAAGGTGCTGCCGCACGTGAACTTCACCCGCATGACGGCGAAGACCATCGGTCCGCAGTGGAACAAGGCCACCCCCGAGCAGAAGCAGAAGGTGCAGGAGGAGTTCCGCACGCTGCTGCTGCGCACGTACGCCGGCGCGCTGTCGCAGGTGAAGGACCAGAGCGTCGAGGTGCGCCCGGTCAAGGACGTTTCGGATGATTCCAACGTGCTGGTGCGCAGCGAGATCCGCGGCAAGGGCCAGCCCATCCAGCTCGACTACCGCCTCGAGAAGGCCGGCGACGGCTGGAAGATCTGGGACGTGAACGTTTCCGGCCTGTGGCTGGTCACCACGTACCAGGGTCAGTTCAAGCCCGTGGTGAGTCAGAGCGGCATCGACGGTGTCATCAAGCTGCTGCAGGACCTGAACAGCAAGGCCGCCGCGGCGGCGCGCACCTGAGCGGCGCATGCTGATCCTGCCTGCCATCATCACGAGCCGGGAGGCCCGCGACACGCAGCGCATGCTCGCGCAGGCGCTGCAGCAGGAGGCCAAGGCCCCCGGCGAGGCCGAGGTCACGGTGGACGCCTCCGGGCTCCAGCGCTTCGACTCGTCGGCGCTCGCCGTGCTGCTCGAATGCCAGCGCCTGGCCAAGGCCTGGGGCAAGGGCTTCGCGGTGCGGCATGCGCCGGCGAAGCTGGCTGACCTGGCAAGGCTCTACGGGGTCGATGTGCTGCTGATGCCCGAGGCCGTGCCGGCCGCGGCCTGAACAGCACCCGTCGAAGCCTCCGTCATCCCGGCGAACGCCGGGATCCACCCTGCTCGAGGTGCGCAGTGGGCCCCGGCGTTCGCCGGGGTGACCAGCGGTTTTTCGCTCGCGTCACTGTTCCTCGTCCCACGCGAAGTTGTCCCGCGCCACCAGCGCACTGGCCGCGGCGGGCCCCCACGTGCCGGCGGCGTAGGGCCGCGGCCCCGCCTGGTCCTTCGACCAGGCCTGAAGGATGGGCTCGACGAACCGCCAGGCCTGCTCCTGCTCGTCGCTGCGCACGAACAGGTTGAGCCGGCCGGCGAGGGCGTCGAGCAGCAGGCGCTCGTACGCACCCACGCGGTTCTCGGCGAAGGCCTTGTCGAAGTCCAGGTCCAGCGACACCGGTGACAGCGCCTCCTGCTGGTTCGCGCCCTTGGCCGCGAGCAGGTGCAGCTCGAGGCCGTCCTCCGGCTGCAGCTTGATCACGAGCTTGTTCGGCGCGTTGAAGCCCGGGAAGATGTTGTGCGGCGTGGGCCGGAAGTTCACGACGATCTGGGCCTCGCGCGAGGCGAGCCGTTTGCCGGTGCGCAGGTAGAACGGCACCCCGGCCCAGCGCCAGTTCTGCACCTCGGTGCGCAGCGCCACGAAGGTCTCGCAGCGGCTGTCGGCGGGCACGTTCTGCTCCTGCACGAAGCCCACGGCCGGGTGGCCTGCCGCGTTGCCCGGGCGGTACTGGCCGCGCACCACGTCGCGGGCCACGCTGTCTTCCGTGAACGGTTTGAGCGAGCGCAGCACCTTGAGCTTCTCGTCGCGGATGGCGTCGGCGTCGTTGCTGGACGGCGGCTCCATGGCCACCATGGTGAGCAACTGCAGCGCGTGGTTCTGCACCATGTCGCGCAGCGCGCCCGTCTGGTTGTAGAACTCGCCACGGGTGCCCACGCCCAGCGATTCGGCGAGGGTGATCTGGATGTTGGCGATGCTCTCGCGCCGCCACAGCGGCTCGAAGAGGGCATTGCCGAAGCGCAGCGCCATCAGGTTCTGCACCGACGGCTTGCCGAGGTAGTGGTCGATGCGGAAGGCCTGCGTCTCGCTGAACACCGACCGCACCACGCGGTTGATCTCCTGCGCGCTCGCCAGGTCGTGGCCCAGCGGCTTCTCGAGCACGACGCGGATGTGCGGGCCGTTCAGGCCGGCCGCGCCCAGTTGCTCGCAGATCATCGGGAACAGGTGGGGGCTGGTGGCGAGGTACAGCACGGCCGAATCGGCGCCGCGTCCCTGCAGCCACGACTTCAGCCGGGCGTAGTCGGCCGGCTGGGACAGGTCCATGCGGCGGTAGTGCAGCAGTTCGGCGAAACGGGCGAATTCCTCGTCGTTCGGCCGCTTGGCATCGTCGACTTCCTGGAAACGCTCCTTGAGCCAGGCGCGGTACTGCTCGTCGGACAACTCGTCGCGGGCCACCGACAGGATGCGGCCGGCGGCGGGCAGCTTGCCGTGGCGGAAGGCCTGGAACAGGGCGGGCATCAGCTTGCGCCAGGTGAGGTCGCCGGTGCCGCCGAAGAAGACGAGGTCGAAAGACATCAATGCAGTCGGGTGTTGGGGGTGCGGGTCATGGTGCCGAAGTATGCTGGGAGCGTCAACGCAGCCCGCTCTGCGGTCTAATAGCAGCTCCTCGTGGAGCTTCCGAACATGAACCAACTCGACCAACTCAAGCAGTTCACCACCGTCGTGGCGGACACCGGCAACTTCAAGGAACTCGCGGCCTTCGCCCCGCGCGATGCGACCACGAACCCGTCGCTGATCCTGAAGGCGGTGCAGCAGCCCGACTACGCGCCGCTGCTGTCCGAGACCGTGGCCGCCCACCGCGGCGCCCGCCTCGACGAGGTGGTCGACGAAGTGCTGGTGCGCTTCGGCATGGAGATCCTGAAGGTCGTGCCGGGCCGTGTCTCCACCGAAGTCGACGCCCGCCTGAGCTTCGACACCGCCGCCACCGTGGCCCGCGCCCGCCGCATCATGGCGCTGTACGAGGCCCGCGGCATCGGCCGCGACCGCGTGCTCATCAAGATCGCCTCCACCTGGGAAGGCATCCAGGCCGCGCGCATCCTCGAGCACGACGGCATCCACTGCAACCTGACGCTGCTGTTCTCGTTCTGCCAGGCCGTCGCCTGCGGCGAGGCCGGCGTGAAGCTGATCTCCCCGTTCGTGGGCCGCATCTACGACTGGTACAAGAAGTCGGCCGGCGCGTCGTGGGACGAGGCCGCCAGCTCGCTGGCGAACGACCCGGGCGTGAAGTCCGTCGCCCAGATCTACACGTACTACAAGAAGTTCGACATCGACACCGAGGTCATGGGCGCGAGCTTCCGCAACCTGGGCCAGATCCAGGCGCTGGCCGGCTGCGACCTGCTGACCATCAGCCCCGACCTGCTCGCCAAGCTGCAGGCCACCGACGCCCCGCTGCCGCGCGTGCTCGACCCGAAGGCCGCGAAAAACGCGCCCATCCACGCCAGCACGCACAACGAGGCGAGCTTCCGCCTCGCGCTCAACGACGACGCCATGGCCACCGAGAAGCTCGCCGAAGGCATCCGCGCGTTCGCGGTCGACGCCGGCAAGCTCGACACCATGATCGAAGGACTCGCCCGATGACTTTCACCCGGGGTGACCGCACCGAGGCCTGGGCCGCGCTGGCCGGGCACTACGAGGCCCATGGCCGCGACTTCGACATCCGCGAGGCCTTCGCCCGCGACCCGGGCCGCTTCGAGGCGCTCGGCTTCGACGCGCCGGGCCTCTACGCCGACCTCTCCAAGAACCGCATCGACACCGCCACGATGCACTTCCTGCACGACCTCGCGCACGAGTGCGGCGTCGAGGCCCGCCGCGACGCGATGCTGCGCGGCGACCCCATCAACACCACCGAAGGCCGCGCCGTGTTGCACACCGCGCTGCGCGCGCCCCGCGGCAAGGGGCCGTTCAGCCACGACGTGCACCAGGTGCTCGACGCCATGCTCGCGTACGTGGAGCAGGTGCGTGACACCGCGGCCAGCGGCATCCGCCACGTGGTCAACATCGGCATCGGCGGCAGCGACCTCGGGCCCCAGATGGTGATCCCGGCGCTCGACGCATTCGTCCACCCGGGCATCACGTTCCACTTCGTCTCGAACGTCGACGGCCACGACATCGCCCCGGTGCTGCGCCGGCTCAAGCCCTCGGAGACGCTGTTCGTCATCGCGAGCAAGACGTTCACGACGCAGGAAACGATGGCCAACGCCAACGTCGCGAAGGCCTGGTTCGAAGCCAACGGCGGCACCGACATCGCCAAGCACTTCGTGGCCACCACCACGAACGTGCAGGCGGCCGCCGCCTTCGGCATCACCACCACGTTCGGCTTCTGGGACTGGGTGGGCGGGCGCTATTCGCTGTGGTCGGCCATCGGGTTGCCCATCGCGCTGGCGGTCGGCGGCGACCACTTCCGCGCGCTGCTGGCCGGCGCCCACGCGATGGACCGCCACTTCGCCGAAACCCCGGCGCAGAAGAACCTGCCGCTGGTGCTGGGCCTGCTCGACGTCTGGTACCGCAACTTCCACGGCTTCACGAGCCGCAGCGTCGCCCCGTACCACCAGGGCCTGCGCCGCTTCCCCGCGTACCTGCAGCAGCTCGAGATGGAAAGCAACGGCAAGCGCGTCGACCTCGACGGCGAGCTGCTGCCGTTCGGCACCAGCCCGGTCGTCTGGGGCGAGCCCGGCACCAACGGCCAGCACGCGTACTTCCAGATGCTGCACCAGGGCACCGACGTGATCCCGGTCGAGTTCATCCTGGTCAAGCACCCCACGCACGGCTTCTCCGACCTGCAGACCAAGCTCCTGGCCAACGGCCTCGCGCAGAGCCAGGCGCTGATGCTCGGCAAGACGGCCGACGAGGCCGCCACGGAAAAGGCGCCCACCGCGTCGGCCGACCTCGACCGCGGCGTGCTGTCGCGCCACCGCAGCTTCCCGGGCAACCGCCCGAGCACCACGTTCCTGATCGACCAGCTGAACCCGCATGCGCTGGGGGCACTCATCGCGCTGTACGAGCACCGCGTGTTCGTGAGCGGCGCCATCTGGGGCATCAACAGTTTCGACCAGTGGGGCGTCGAACTCGGCAAGGCGCTGTGCAACGACCTGCTGCCGCGCCTCGCTTCCGGCGAGACGAAGGGCCTGGACGGCTCCACCGCCGGCCTGCTCAAGCGCCTTCGCGGCTGATCCCGCCATGAGGTTCTCGAGCCGGGCGCTGGCCATCGCGCCGTTTTTCGCGATGGAGTTCGGCAAGCGGGCCGCCGCCCTCGAGGCGCAGGGGCGACACGTCGTGAAACTGAGCCTCGGCGAGCCGGACTTCGGTGCGCCGCCCGCGGTGCAACGTGCGCTGCAGCGGGTGGCCGACCAGCCGCTGCCGTACACCGGGGCGCTGGGCCTGCCCGCGCTGCGCGAGGCCATCGCCGGGTTCTACCGGCAGGCGCATGGCGTGGACATCGACCCGTCCCGCGTGGTGGTGACGGCCGGCGCCTCGGCCGCGCTGCTGCTCGTCACCGCGGCGCTCGTCGAACCCGGCGACCAGGTGGTCGTGGGCGACCCGTCCTATCCTTGCAACCGCCAGTTCCTCAGCAGCTTCGGCGCCGAGGTGGCGCTCGTGCCCACGAGCGCTGCCACGCGGTTCCAGCTCGACCTGGCCAGCGTGCAGGCGCACTGGACCGAGCGCACGCGCGGCCTGATGATCGCCACGCCGTCGAATCCCACGGGCACGTCGGTGACCTCCACCGAACTGGCGGCCCTGTGCGAGTGGGCGCGCAGCCGCGGCGCGTGGCGCCTCGTCGACGAGATCTACCTCGACCTGGCCGACGCCGGTCCCGACGGCAGCCCCGCGCGCAGCGTGCTGTCGTTCGACCCAGGGGCGGTGGTGGTCAACAGCTTCTCGAAGTACTTCGGCATGACGGGCTGGCGGCTCGGCTGGTGCATCGTGCCCGGCGAGATGGTGCCGGTGATGGAGCGGTTGGCCCAGAACTACTACATCTGCGCGTCCACGCCGGCCCAGCAGGCGGCGCTCGCCTGCTTCACACCCGAGTCGCTCGCGGTGTGCGAGGAACGCCGGGCCGAGTTCCTGGCCCGGCGCACCCTGGTGCTGGAGGGCCTGGCCCGCATCGGCCTGCCCGTGCCGGTGCCACCCGACGGCGCCTTCTACGTCTACTTCGACGTGCGCGGCACGGGGCTCGACGCGATGCGGTTCTGCGAACGGGCGTTGGATGAAGCGCTGGTGGCCCTCACGCCGGGCAACGACTTCGGCTTGTGCGGGGGCGACGCCCACGTGCGGCTGTCGTACGCAGCGTCACGCGAGGAGCTGGCCGAAGGGCTGGCGCGGCTGGACAGCTTCGTCCAGCGGCTCAAGCTGGGCACCTAAGCGAGCGCTCGCAACCGGCTGTTGCGCGGCACGCTCGCCAGCAGGAATTCCATCTGGTCGGCGAGGATGCGGCGTCCGCGCAGGATCATGTCCTCGTGCAGGCTGGGCACGTACGGCAGGTAGAGCAGCGACATGTGCGCTTCCTCCGGCAGCCGGTTGCCCTTGCGGCCGTTGCAGTTGCGGCATGCGGTGATGCAGTTCATCCACGTGTCGTGTCCGCCGCGGGAGGTGGGCACGATGTGCTCGCGGGTGAGGTCGTCGGCGTGGAAGTGCCCGCCGCAATAGGCGCACACCAGGCGGTCGCGCGAGAAGAGCTTCGGGTTCGACAGCGCCGGCGCCTGGCGCCAGGCCCGGCTGGGGATGGCACCCCGCACCGCGATGATGGGGTGCACCTCGATGCGCGACTGGAGGCCCGTGCAGCGCTGCATGCCACCGCGCAACACGTAAAAGGCGTCTCCCAGCGTCCACGCCACGCCGTCGCTGGCATAGATGACCGCTGCTTCCTTGGCCGAGATCCACGACTGGGGACGGCCGGACACATCGAGCTGGAGGACTTCCACGGATGACTCTCCTTGTAGGCAGAGCGTAAACCAATCCGGCTCGTTTGCCTAAATTGCAGGCAGGTTGTCGGCGGTTGTGCACACCGCGGCCGGCCTTCATCAAGGGGTCATCGGCGACGGGCAGGGTGCCACGCACCGATTTTGCGGGTTAACCCTGACTCTGATGGCAGCTTTCCGCGGAACGATGCCGATTCGACCGCCTCCGCATCCTCATCCCCCAAAAAAAGTCTGTCGCCCTGCAGACATGGGCTTGATTTTTCTGCAAAATAGAACGATCGTTCGTTTCTTTCCAGACCCGGAAACCCGCCGTGACCGAACCGACCACCGCTTCATCCCGCGCCTCGCGCGACCTGCCGAAGACCCTGCAGAAGGGCCAGCAGACGCGCGCCACCATCCTCGAGGCCGCCCTGAGCCTCGCGTCGCACATGGGACTCGAGGGATTGTCCATCGGCGCGCTGGCCGATGTCACGCGCATGAGCAAGTCGGGCGTGTTCGCCCACTTCGGCTCGCGCGAGGAACTGCAGATCTCGGTCATCCGCGAGTACCACACCAAGTTCGAGGAAGAAGTCTTCCACCCGGCGATGCGCGTGCAGCGCGGCCTGCCGCGCCTGCGCGCGCTGTTCGACCGCTGGGTCAAGCGCGTGACGGTCGAACTGGACTCCGGTTGCATCTACATCAGTGGCGCCGTCGAGTTCGACGACCGCCCGGGTCCCGTCCGTGACGCACTCGTCGAGATGGTGGCCGCCTGGCAGGCCGCGCTCGGCAAGGCCATCGCACTCGCCGTGTCGGAGGGCCACCTGCGCGCCGACACCGACACCGCCCAGATGCTGTTCGAGGTGCATGGCCTGATCCTGGCCCTGCACCACGACGCCCGCTTCCTGCGCATCCCCGGCGCCCTCGACCGGGTGCGCGTTTCGTTCGAGCGTGTCGTGAATTACTACGCCACGCCCGCTGGCCTCGAGTTGTCGGCCGCTTCCACCCAGCCTGCCCGCAAGGCACGCGGCTGATCTTCACTTTCCCCTGTTCCAGAAATCCCGAAGGAGTTCATGATGGCCCAGTACACCCCGCCCCTGCGCGACATGCAGTTCGTGATGCACGAAGTGCTGAACGTGACCGATGAACTCAAGACGCTGCCGCCGTACGCCGACGTCGACGCCGACACCATCAATGCGGTGATCGAGGAAGGCGGCAAGTTCGCCTCGCAGGTGATCTTCCCGATCAACCTGAGCGGCGACCAGGAAGGCTGCACGCTGGACAAGACCACGCACGAGGTCTCCCCGCCGAAGGGCTTCAAGGAAGCCTACAAGACGTACGTCGAAGGCGGCTGGCCCGCGCTGAGCTGCGACCCGGCCTACGGCGGCCAGGGCCTGCCGCACCTGGTGAACCAGTGCCTGTACGAGATGATGAACTCGGGCAACCAGGCCTGGACGATGTACCCCGGCCTGTCGCACGGCGCGTACGAAGCCCTGCACGCCCACGGCACCGACGAGCAGAAGAAGACCTACCTGCCCAAGCTGACGAGCGGCGAGTGGACCGGCACGATGTGCCTGACCGAGCCGCACTGCGGCACCGACCTCGGCCTGCTGCGCACGAAGGCCGACCCCCAGGCCGACGGCACGTACAAGATCACCGGCGCCAAGATCTTCATCTCGGCCGGCGAACACGACATGACCGAGAACATCATCCACCTGGTGCTGGCCCGCCTGCCGGACGCACCCGTGGGCTCGAAGGGCATCTCGCTCTTCGTGGTGCCGAAGTTCAACGTCAACGCCGACGGCAGCATCGGCTCGCGCAACCCGATCTTCTGCACGGGCCTCGAGCACAAGATGGGCATCCACGGCAACGCCACCGCGCAGCTGACGCTCGACGGCGCCGTGGGCACGCTGGTGGGCCAGCCGAACAAGGGCCTGCAAGCCATGTTCGTGATGATGAACGCCGCCCGCCTGGGCGTCGGCATGCAGTCGCTCGGCCTGACCGAAGTGGCGTACCAGAACGCCGTGGCCTACGCCAAGGACCGGCTGCAGATGCGCGCGCTGTCGGGCCCGAAGGCCCCGGACAAGCCGGCCGACCCGATCATCGTGCACCCGGACGTGCGCAAGATGCTGCTGACCGCCCGTGCCTACGCCGAAGGCGGCCGCGCGCTGGGCCTGTGGACCACGCTGCAGCTCGACAAGGAACTGTCGAGCGACGACGCCGACGTGCGCAAGGAAGCCGGCGACATGGTCGCGCTGATCACGCCGATCATCAAGGCGTTCATCACCGACAACGCCTGGATCTCCACGTCGCACTGCATGCAGGTGTTCGGTGGCCACGGCTACATCGCCGAGTGGGGCATGGAGCAGTACGTCCGTGACGCGCGCATCAACATGATTTACGAAGGCACGAACACCGTGCAGTCGCTCGACCTGCTGGGTCGCAAGATCCTGGCCGACAACGGCGCCAAGCTGCGCAAGTTCGGCAAGATGGTGCAGGACTTCGTCGAGGAAGAGGGCACCAACGAAGCCATGCAAGAGTTCATCAACCCGCTGGCCGACCTCGGCGAGAAGGTCGTCAAGCTGACGACCGAAGTGGGCATGAAGGCCTTCGGCAACCAGGACGAAGTGGGCGCGGCCTCGGTCGACTACCTGCGCGTCGTGGGCCACCTCGTGTTCGGCTACTTCTGGGCTCGCATGGCCAAGGTGGCCCTCGAGAAGCAGGGCGGCGGCGACCCGTTCTACAAGGCCAAGCTCGCCACGGCCCGCTTCTACTTCGCCAAGCTGCTGCCCGAGACGGCATCGCTGATCCGCACCGCGCGCGCCGGCCTGCCGACGCTCGTGGAAATGGAAGAGTCCTGGTTCTAAACCACAACACCCAGACAGGAGGAGCCCCCATGAAACGTGTGCTGTGCGGCCTCGCCGCTGCCGTCGTGTCGTTCGCTGCCGTGGCCTCGGACGGCTCGCCGGCCGGCCTTTGGAAGACGATCGACGATTCGACGAAGAAGGAGCGTTCGTTCGTGCGCATCACCGAAGCCGGTGGTGTGTTCAGCGGCAAGCTCGAGAAGCTGATCGACTCCCCCGACGCCGAGAAGCTCGTCTGCGACAAGTGCACGGATGACCGCAAGGACAAGCCCCTGCTGGGCCTGCAGATCATCCGCGGCGTCAAGAAGAGCGAAGAGGCCGACAGTGCAAGGTGGGAAGGCGGGACCATTCTTGACCCCGCCAACGGCAAGACCTACAAGGTGCGTCTGACCCCGATCGACGGCGGCAAGAAGCTCGAGGTGCGCGGCTATGTCGGCGCCCCCGTGTTCGGCCGCACCCAAACCTGGGTCCGCGCCGAGTGACCGGCTCGCCGCGACCCCACAACACCCTCCAGGAGAAAACATGAGTCGATTCAAAGTCCGCAAGGTGGCCGTGCTCGGCGCCGGCGTGATGGGGGCGCAGATCGCCGCCCATCTGGTGAACGTCAAGGTGCCGGTCGTGCTGTTCGACCTGCCCGCGAAGGACGGCCCGAAGAACGGCATCGTCACGAAGGCCGTCGAGGGCCTGAAGAAGCTCAAGCCGGCCCCGCTGGGCGTGCCGGAAGACGCTGCGCTGATCCAGCAGGCGAACTACGAAGAGCACAGCGAGCTGCTGCGCGACTGCGACCTCATCATCGAGGCCATCGCCGAGCGCATGGACTGGAAGCTCGACCTCTACACGAAGATCGCGCCGTTCCTGTCGCCGAACGCCATCGTCGCGTCGAACACCTCGGGCCTGTCGATCACGAAGCTGTCGGAAGTGCTGCCGGAGTCGATCAAGCCGAACTTCTGCGGCATCCACTTCTTCAACCCGCCGCGCTACATGGCCCTGGTCGAGCTGATCGCCACGCCCACCACGCGCCCCGAGATCCTCGACCAGCTCGAGTCGTTCGTCACCACCGCGCTCGGCAAGAGCGTCGTGCGCGCGAAGGACACGCCGAACTTCGTCGCCAACCGCGTCGGCATCGCCGGCATCCTGGCCACGTTCAAGGAAGCCGAGAACTACGGCCTGTCCTACGACGTCGTCGACGACCTGACCGGCAAGAAGATGGGCCGCGCCAGCTCCGGCACGTTCCGCACCGCCGACGTGGTGGGCCTCGACACGATGTCGCACGTCATCAAGACGCTGCAGGACAACCTCAAGGACGACCCGTTCTTCCCGAGCTACGCGACGCCCGCGCCGCTGGCCGCGCTGATCGCCAAGGGCGCGCTCGGCCAGAAGACCGGTGCCGGCTTCTACAAGAAGGTCGGCAAGGACATCCTGCGCCTCGACCCGGCCACCGGTGAATACGTCGCCGGCGGCAAGAAGGCCGACGACATCGTCGCCCGCATCCTGAAGAAGGCCCCGGCCGAACGCCTGAAGCTGCTCCGCGAATCGAGCAACCCGCAGGCGCAGTTCGTGTGGGCCATCCTGCGCAACAGCTTCCACTACGCTGCCGTGCACCTGGCCGACATCGCCGACACCGCGCGCGACATCGACTTCGCCACGCGCTGGGGCTTCGGCGCCTCGCAAGGCCCGTTCGAGCTCTGGCAGCAGGCCGGCTGGAAGCAGGTGGCCGAGTGGATCAAGGCCGACATCGATGCCGGCAAGGCCCTCAGCAGCGCCCCGCTGCCCGCCTGGGTGTTCGACGGCCGCGATGGCGTGCACACCGCCGAAGGTTCGTACAGCCCCACGAAGAACGCGTACGTGCCGGTCAGCAAGCTGCCGGTGTACCAGCGCCAGTACTTCCCGGAAGCCGTCTTCGGCAGCGGCGCGGCCGAACCGCTGAAGTCGGGCACCGAGGAGTTCAAGAACGAGGAAGTGCGCGTCTGGACGCTCGACGGCGAGGTGCTGATCGCCAGCATCACCGCGAAGCTGCACCTGATCAGCCCCACGGTGACCGAAGGCCTTCTGAAGGCCGTCGAGATCGCCGAGGCCAAGTACAAGGGCCTCGTGATCTGGTCGCCGGACGACGTGTTCTCGGCCGGTGCCAACCTCGAGGCGCTGATGCCCGTCTTCATGAAGAGCGGCGCCAAGGGCATCGCCCCCGAAGAGAAGAAGCTGCAGGACGCCATGCTGCGCATCCGCTACGCCTCGGTGCCGGTGGTCTCGGCCATCCGCGGCATCGCCCTCGGCGGTGGTTGCGAACTGGCCGTGTACTCGGCCCGCCGCGTCGCCGCGATGGAAAGCTACATGGGCCTCGTGGAAGTGGGCGTGGGCCTGATCCCGGGCGGTGGCGGCCTGACCTACATCGCCCGCCGCGCCGCGGAGATGGCCTCGGCCGGCAACGCGAACGCCGACATCCTGAAGTTCCTGACCGACGGCTTCACCGCCGCCGCGACGGCCAAGGTGGGCACGAGCGCGATCGAGAACCGCAAGAACGGCTACCTGCTGTGGAGCGACGTGATCGTCCCGAACAAGGACGAGCTGCTGCACGTCGCCACGCAACAGGCCAAGGCCCTGTTCGAGAGCGGCTACCGCGCCCCGACGAAGTCGGTCTTCCCGGTGGCCGGCCGCAACGGCATCGCCACCATCAAGGCCCAGCTCGTCAACATGCGTGACGGCGGCTTCATCAGCCAGCACGACTTCCACATCGGCGCGCTGATCGCCGACGTGGTGTGCGGCGGTGACGTCGACGCCGGCTCGCTGGTGACCGAGGACTACCTGCTGGCGCTGGAACGCAAGCACTTCTGCGGGCTGCTCGAGAACCCCAAGACGCAGGAACGCATCATGGGGATGCTCTCGACCGGCAAGCCGGTGCGCAACTGAGCGGCCGCAACCAAGGAACACAGATCATGAGCAAACAAGTTCAAGACGCCTACATCGTCGCCGCCACCCGCACGCCCATCGGCCGCTCCGGCCGTGGCTACTTCCGGAACACCCGGCCCGACGACCTGCTGATCGCCGCGATCCGCAGCGCGCTGTCGCAGGCCCCGGACCTGGACCCGGCCGCGATCGAGGATGCCATCATCGGCTGCTCGTTCCCGGAAGGTGAACAGGGCATGAACATGGCCCGCATCGCCACGGGCCTGGCCCTGCCGAAGCCGGTGGGCGGCGTGACCGTCAACCGCTTCTGCGCCTCGGGCGTGACGGCCATCCAGATGGCCGCCGACCGCATCCGCGTGGGCGAGGCCGACGTGCTGATCGCCGGTGGCGCCGAGTCGATGAGCCTCGTGCCGATGGGTGGCAACAAGCCGTCCTTCAACCCCGAGATCTTCGCGAAGGACGAGAACGTCGGCATCGCCTATGGCATGGGCCTGACCGCCGAGAAGGTGGCCGCGCAGTGGAAGGTCACCCGCGAGCAGCAGGACGCCTTTGCCTACGAGTCGCACATGCGTGCCCTCAAGGCCATCCAGGCCGGCGAGTTCAAGGACGAGATCACCCCGGTCGACGTCATCAGCCGCGTGCCGAACCTGGCCACCGGCGAGCAGATCTCGAAGACGCGCACCGTCGACATCGACGAAGGCCCGCGTCCCGACACGTCGCTCGAAGGCCTCGCCAAGCTGCGCCCCGTGTTCGCCGCCAAGGGCAGCGTCACGGCCGGCAACAGCTCGCAGACGAGCGACGGCGCCGGTGCGCTGATCCTCGCGAGCGAAAAGGCGGTCAAGCAGTTCGGCCTGAAGCCGCTGGCCCGTTTCGTGAGCTTCGCCGCCCGCGGCGTGCCGCCGGAGATCATGGGCATCGGCCCGATCGAAGCCATCCCGGCCGCGCTGAAGTACGCCGGCCTGACGAAGGACCAGATCGACTGGATCGAGCTGAACGAGGCCTTCGCGGCCCAGTCGCTCGCCGTGATCAACAGCATCGGCCTCGACCCGGCCAAGGTGAACCCGATGGGCGGCGCCATTGCGCTGGGCCACCCGCTGGGCGCCACCGGTGCCATCCGCGCGGCCACGGTCGTGCACGCGCTGCGCCGCCACAACCTGAAGTACGGCATGGTCACGATGTGCGTGGGCACGGGCCAGGGCGCTGCCGGCATCTTCGAACGGGTCTGACCCCGATCCCCCGGCCAGGCCCCTGCGGCCCGGCCGGGTTTCTCGTTCGGACCGTCCGCGCGGAACCCGCCGATGGACAACCTCTCGTGGCGGCGTCCGATCCCGTAAGATCACCCCCGAGGAGTTTCCATGACCATCAAGACCGCCGTGCTCAACGGCGTTTACCAGATCGAGATCGCGCGTCCGGAAAAGAAGAACGCGCTGACGGGCGAGATGTACGCCCAGATGGCCGAGGCCCTGACCGCGGCCACGGCCGACGCCACCGTGCGCAGCGTGCTGATCACCGGCCAGCCCGGCATCTTCACCTCGGGCAACGACATCGAGGACTTCATGAAGCGCGGCGCCCAGCCCGTGGCCGAGTCGCCCGCGTTCCAGTTCATGAAGGCGATGATCGCCTGCGACAAGCCCGTCGTGGCCGCCGTCACCGGCGCGGCCATCGGCATCGGCACCACGCTGCTGCTGCACTGCGACCTCGTGTACGTCTCCGACGAAGCCCGCCTCGCGATGCCGTTCGTCACGCTGGGCCTCGTGCCCGAGTTCGGCTCCAGCCTGCTCGTGTCGCAGCTGATGGGCCCGCGCAAGGCGGCCGAGAAGGTGCTGCTGGGTGAGCCGTTCAATGGCGAGGAAGCCGTGAACTGCGGCATCGCGAACGCCGTGCTGCCCGCCGGTGAGGTGTTGAACCACGCCCGCCGCGTGGCCGAGCGCTTCAACGCGCTGCCGCCCGCCGCCATCCGCCACACGAAGAAGCTGCTGCGCCGCGCCAACGCCGACGAGGTGATGGCCGCCATCGCCGCCGAGAACGAGGTGTTCGCGTCGCGCCTGTCCAGCCCCGAGGCGAAGGAGGCGTTCAGCGCCTTCTTCCAGAAGCGCAAGCCCGACTTCAGCCAGTTCAGCTGAAGTCAGGCGGCCTCGATCGTCCTTCCCATTCCGTGCTCTTCGAGGTCGCCCGATTCTTTCTGTCCCCGCTGGTGCACTGGCAGGCCCGCCAGGTGCGCCTGCGTGCCGCGCAGCTGCCGGAGGCCCAGGGCAACCGTGAAGGGGTCTCGGGCGTCGGCCGCGTGCGGCTGCGCGTGCTGATCGTCGGCGATTCGTCGGCGGCGGGCGTGGGCGCCCACACGCAGGCGCAGGCCCTTTCGGGGCGGCTCGGCGAGGCGCTGTCGCAGCGGCTGGGCGGCGCGGTGGTGTGGCAGGTGGTGGCGCGGCGCGGTGACACCACGCGGGACTCCATCCACGCGCTCGAGCGCATGTCGCTGCGGCCCGCCGACGTGATGGTCACCACCGTGGGCCTGAGCGACCTGCTCGGGCAGGTGCCGCCGGGGCGCTGGCTGGAACAGCTCGACCGCCTCGACCGCGCCGCCGCACGCCGCGCGGGCGTGCACCACATCGTCCATTGCGGCCTGCCGCCGATGCGCTCGTACCCGCTGCCCAACCCGTTGCGCTGGGTGCTCGGCAACGGCCAGCAGCGCTACAACCAGGCGCTGGCCGCGTGGGTCGAACGCTGGCCCGAGCGCTGGTGGCTGCCCATCCCGTTCGAGAACCAGCTGGCGTCTGACAGCGTGCTGATGGCCGAGGACGGTTTCCACCCCGGGCCCGCGGTGTACGCGCTGTGGGCCGAGCAACTGGCCGGCATGATCAGCTCGAAGATCGTGCCGCGGCTGCCGGAGACGACCCCCACGCGGAAGATGCCGGCGCAGCGCCTGCTGCGGCCGCGCAAGCCCCGCGCCTGAGGTTCGGTCAGTCGCGCGGGATCTCGCGTGGCTTGCCCTGCATGTCGATGGCGACGTAGGTGAGGTTGGCCTCGGTCACCTTGACCACCTGCAGGTCGGCCGGGTTGCGTTCGGCGAACACCTCCACGCGCACGGTGATCGACGTGCGGCCGATGCGCTCCACGTGCACGTAGAAGCTCAGCAGGTCGCCGATGGAGACGGGCTGCTTGAAGACGAACTGGTTGACCGCGACGGTGGCGATGCGGCCCTTCGCGATGCGGCCCGGGAGCACCGAGCCGGCGAGGTCCACCTGCGCCATGATCCAGCCGCCGAAGATGTCGCCGTTGCCGTTGGCGTCCGACGGCATCGGGGCCACGCGCATCGCGAGGTGGCCGTCGGTGGGCAGCGAAACCCGTTCGGGCACGGCGTGGGGGGCGGCAGTGGAGCTCATCTCGTACAGCATTCAGGGAAAGCCCTGATTTTCCGCGAGATGGGCGTGCGGCGCCAGCGGGGGAGTGCGGAAAGGGTCACGCGCACCATGCGGTCGCCTCGGCGAACGCCGGGGCCCACTCGCCGTCTTGCCCGCCTGGCACCGGTGGGTCCCGGCGTTCGCCGGGATGACGCGGTGATCAGCGCCCCTTGCGCAACGCCGGCCCATGCGGCCCCGGCGCGCTCACACCCGCCAGCCGCACGAGGGGCACCGGCCGCTTGAAGCGGCGCAGGCGCAGGCCCTGCGGAGGCGTCTTGCGCATCGGGGTGCGGGGCGAGGGGTGGCGAACGTCGGTCGGGGGCACGTCGGTCTCCGGTCGGATGGGATTCGGTCGGTGACGGCATCGTGCCTCCAACGGCCGCGCCGCGGCGCGGTCGGTCGATGAGCGGCCGATCCGTCGGCATGAACGGCGGGCGGTTTCGCAACGCCCGATCGCACGCGGATCGCCATGTTTGGGCACACTGTCGTTCCATGCCAGAGCCACCGAGCGTTCGGCCCCTTTTCCGGTTTTCCATGCGACCCGCCTCCCTGCCAGCCTCCTCCCGCGAAGCGTCCGCACCGTCCGGCGCCGCCGTGCCCCGTTCCGACTGGCGCACGCTGCGCAAGCTCTTCCCGTACCTCTGGCAGTACCGGTGGCGCGTGGGCATCGCGCTCGGTTTCATGGTCGGGGCCAAGCTCGCCAACGTGGGCGTGCCGTTGCTGCTCAAGACGCTGGTGGACAGCCTGTCGATCCCGCCGGGCGACACCCGCGCCGTGCTGGTGGTGCCCATCGGGCTGCTGATCGCCTACGGCCTGCTGCGCCTGTCCACCTCGCTGTTCGGCGAGTTGCGCGAGCTGATCTTCGCGAAGGCCACCGAAGGGACGGCCCGCAGCATCTCGCTCAACACGTTCCGCCACCTGCACGACCTGAGCCTGCGCTTCCACCTCGAGCGGCAGACCGGGGGCATGACCCGCGACATCGAACGCGGCACGCGCGCCGTGCATTCGCTGATCTCGTACTCGCTCTACAGCATCTTCCCCACGCTCATCGAGGTGGTGCTCGTGCTGGCGCTGCTCGGGGTGAAGTTCGACGCGTGGTTCGCGTGGATCACGCTCGCGGCGCTGGTGCTCTACATCGCGTTCACCATCACGGTGACGAACTGGCGCACGCAGTTCCGCAAGCAGATGAACGAACTCGACTCGCACGCCCACACGCGGGCGATCGACTCGCTGCTGAACTACGAGACGGTGAAGTACTTCAACAACGAGGACTTCGAGTCGCGCCGCTACGACGAGAGCCTCGAGCGCCTGCGCAAGGCCTCGCTGAAGGCCCAGACCACGCTGTCGATGCTCAACACCGGCCAGCAGCTGATCATCGCCACGGGCCTCGTCGCGATGCTGTGGCGCGCCACCACCGGCGTGGTGGACGGGCGCATGACCCTCGGTGACCTGGTCATGATCAACGCCTTCATGATCCAGCTCTACATCCCGCTGAACTTCCTCGGCGTGATCTACCGCGAGATCAAGCAGAGCCTGACCGACCTCGACAAGATGTTCGCGCTGCTCGAGCGCGAGCGCGAGGTGGCGGACGCACCGGGCGCGAAACCGCTCGAGATCACGGGCCCCACGGTGCGCTTCGAACACGTCGAGTTCGCCTACGAGCGCGACCGCCCCATCCTGCACGACGTGAGCTTCGAGATCCCGGCCGGGCGCACGGTGGCGGTGGTGGGGCCGTCGGGGTCGGGCAAGAGCACGCTCGCGCGGCTGCTGTACCGCTTCTACGACGTGAACGCCGGCCGCATCACGATCGACGGGCAGGACCTGCGCGAGGTCACGCAGTCGAGCCTGCGCCGCCAGATCGGCATCGTGCCGCAGGACACGGTGCTCTTCAACGACACCGTGGCCTACAACATCGCCTACGGCCGCGCCGGAGCCGGTCAGGAGGAGGTCGAGGCCGCCGCGCGTGCCGCGCGCATCCACGACTTCATCGCGTCCACCCCGAAGGGCTACGACACGGTCGTGGGCGAACGGGGCCTCAAGCTGAGCGGCGGCGAGAAGCAGCGCGTGGCCATCGCCCGCACGCTGTTGAAGAACCCGCCGTTCCTGATCTTCGACGAGGCCACGTCGGCGCTCGACTCGGCGAACGAGCGGGCGATCCAGGCCGAGTTGCAGGGTGTCGCCCGCAACAAGACGGCGCTCGTGATCGCGCACCGGCTGTCCACCGTGGTTGACGCCCATCAGATCCTGGTCATGGAACGCGGCCGGATCATCGAGCGGGGAACCCACGCGGAGCTTCTGGGCTCGAATGGCCGGTATGCTGGCATGTGGCGCCTGCAACAGAGTGGCGCAGAAGGCGACGGACCGGTCGCCGACCCGAAGTACCCCGAGGATGTCGTGAATGGAAACCAAATGGCTTGAAGACTTCGTGAGCCTGGCCGAGACCCGGAGCTTCTCCCGCTCCGCCCAGCTGCGCCACGTGACCCAGCCCGCGTTTTCCCGCCGCATCCAGTCGCTCGAGGCCTGGGCCGGCACCGACCTCGTCGACCGGTCCTCGTACCCCACGCGGCTCACGCCGGCGGGGGTCGCGTTCCGGGCGCAGGCCCTCGAGATCCTCGGCGCGCTGCAGGCCACCCGCAACATGATGCACACGCACCAGGTGGCGGGGCAGGACATGATCGAGTTCGCGGTGCCCCATTCGCTGTCCGTGACGTTCTTCCCGCACTGGGTGATGGATGTGCGCCAGCGCTTCGGCGCGCTCAAGAGCCGGCTGATCGCGCTCAACGTGCACGACGCCGTGCTGCGCCTGACCGAAGGCAACTGCGACCTGTTGATCTCGTACCACCACCCGACCCAGCCACTCGCGCTCAACCCCGACCGCTACGAGATGCTGAGCCTCGGCCACGAGGTGCTGGCGCCGTACGTCCGCGGCGACGAGGCCGGCCGCCCGCTGTTCCGGCTGCCCGCGGGCCATGCCGAGCGGGTGCCGTTCCTGAGCTACGCCTCGGGGGCCTACCTCGGGCGGCTGGTCGAACTCATCGTGAAGCAGTCGCCCGTGCCGCTCAACCTCGACCCCATCTACGAGACCGACATGGCCGAGGGCCTGAAGGCCATGGCCCTCGAAGGCCACGGGGTGGCCTTCCTGCCCGGCAGCTCGGTCAAGAAGGAACTCCAGAACCAGCGGCTCGTGCGCGCCACCGTTCCCGGGGCTTGCGAGCTGTCGATGGAGGTGCGAATCTACCGGGAGCGCCCGGAAGCCGCGCGCCACACGAAACCCGGGGCCCAATCCCTATGGGATTTCCTGAGGGATTCGAATGTGGTTAAAACGTATGAGTGAATCGATTCGTTTTGTTACGCTCACCCAGTTCATCTTCCAGAAGGAGTCTCCATGAAGAAGCTTGCTTGTGTCACCCTGGCGCTGATGGCCGCCGCCACCGCCTCCTCCGCCTGGGCCCAGTCCGACACGCTGGCCAAGGTGAAGCAGTCCGGCAAGTTCGTGATCGGTACGCGCGACTCGTCGGCGCCGCTCGCCTACACCGTCGGTGACGGCAAGTACGTCGGCTACCACGTCGACATCTGCAACCAGATCGCCGAGTCGGTCAAGAAGGCCGTCGGCAACCCGAACCTGAAGGTCGAGTACCAGCTCGTCACGTCGCAGAACCGCGTGTCCCTCGTGACGAACGGCACGGTCGACGTCGAGTGCGGCTCCACCACCAACAACGCCACCCGCCAGAAGGACGTCGCCTTCGCCCCGACCACGTACGTGACCAACGTGCGCATCGCGGTGCGCGCCGATTCCGGCATCGACTCGCTCGCCAAGCTCGACGGCAAGACGGTCGCCACCACCACGGGCACCACGTCCGTGCTGCTGCTGCGCAAGCACGAGCGCGCCGCCAAGGTCAACTTCAACGACGTGCTGGGCAAGGACCACGCCGACAGCTTCCTGCTGGTCGAGTCGGGCCGTGCCGACGCGTTCGTGATGGACGACAACATCCTGGCCGGCCTGATCGTCAACTCCAAGAACCCGGCCGGCTACAAGATCGTGGGCGAGACCATCTCCGAAGAACCGATCGCGATCATGTACCGCAAGGACGATCCGGCGTTCAAGAAGGTGGCCGACGACACCGTCAAGGGCCTGATGAGCAGCGGCGAACTGGCCAAGATCTACGCCAAGTGGTTCACCGGCCCGATCCCCCCGCGTGGCAACGTGGTCGGCATGCCGATGAGCGAATCGCTCAAGAAGGCCATCGCCAACCCGAACGACAACCCGGCCGAGACGTACAACAAGAAGTGATCCCGGGGTAAAAACCCCAGCGTGACGGACGCACATGCGGGCTTCGGCCCGCATGTGCTTTTGTGCTTCCGGTTTTGCACCCCCTGCGGGAAAACGCTAGGGGGAGCGTCGCACCGTGCATTTGCCACGAAACCGCTCTCCCGGTCACAATCGCCCGGAAGCGCCGGTCCCGGGCTGGCACGGGTCATGCTGATGGTTTCTGTTCAACCGCGGTCCTGACAAGAAAGATTCCACATGAGTTCCAACTGGGACTGGCAGGTGTTCTGCAAGAGCACCATCGAAGACACCGTCTACCCGACCTGTTTCGGGCCGGGCGGTGACACCACCTATTTCGAATGGCTGCTGTCCGCCTGGGGCTGGACCCTGTCGGTGGCGGCCCTGGGCTGGATCGTCGCCCTGGTGTTCGGCTCGCTGATGGGCATCGCCCGCACCACGCCGAGCAAGCCGCTCGTCTGGCTGGGCAACGTCTGGAGCGAGGTGTTCCGCAACATCCCGCTGCTGGTCCAGATCTTCCTCTGGTACCACGTGCTGCCGCAGTTGTTCGTGTCGCTGCGGTCCATCCCGAGCTTCCTGCTGGTGGCCTTCGCCCTCGGCTTCTTCACGTCGGCCCGGGTGGCCGAGCAGGTGCGCGCCGGCATCATGGCGATCCCCAAGGGGCAGCGCTACGCCGGCCTCGCGATGGGGTTCAGCCAGTGGCAGACCTACCGTTACGTGCTGCTGCCGCGTGCCTTCCGCATCGTGATCCCGCCCCTGACCAGTGAGGCCATGAGCATCATCAAGAATTCCTCGGTCGCCTTCGCGGTCGGCATCGCCGAGCTCACGCTCTTCGCGATGCAGTCGCAGGAGGAGACCTCCCGCGGCATCGAGATGTACCTGGCCGTCACCGGCCTGTACTTCGTGTCGGCGTTCCTCGTGAACCGCCTGGCCCTGTTCATCGAGCACCGCGCCGCGGTGCCCGGCATGGTGGGGGCTGGCCAATGAACATCGATTTCTCGTTCCTGACCTGGGACTTCATCCGCGGGTTCATCCTCAACGGGCTGTACTTCTCGGTGATGCTCACCATCGTCGCCACGATCGGCGGCATCTTCCTCGGCACGCTGCTCGCGCTCGCGCGGCTGTCGGGCAAGAAGGTGTTCGCGATTCCCGCGCAGATCTACGTCGACACGCTGCGGTCCATCCCGCTCGTGATGGTGATCCTGTGGTTCTTCCTGCTGATCCCGCTGCTGATCGGCCGCCCGCTCGGCGCCGAGATCTCGGCCTTCATCACGTTCACGCTGTTCGAGGCGGCGTACTTCTCCGAGATCATGCGGGCCGGCATCCAGTCGGTGTCGCGCGGCCAGGTCAACGCCGGCTACGCGGTGGGCATGACCTACCCGCAGGTCATGAAGCTGGTGGTGCTGCCGCAGGCCTTCCGCAACATGCTGCCGGTGCTGCTGATGCAGACCATCATCCTGTTCCAGGACACCTCGCTCGTGTACGCCATCGGCGCCTACGACCTGCTCAAGGGCTTCGAGGTGGCGGGCAAGAACTTCAATCGCCCGGTCGAGACCTACATGCTGGCCGCCGTGGTCTATTTCGTCATCTGCTTCTCGCTGTCGATGGGCGTCCGTGCCCTGCAGAAGCGCATCCAAATCATCCGCTGAGTCCTCACCATGATCGACATCAACAACGTCTCCAAGTGGTACGGCAGCTTCCAGGTCCTGACCGACTGCAGCACCAAGATCAACAAGAGCGAGGTGGTGGTCGTGTGCGGGCCGTCCGGCTCCGGCAAGTCCACGCTGATCAAGACCGTCAATGCGCTCGAACCCTTCCAGAAGGGTGACATCGTCGTCGACGGCATCTCGCTCGCGAACCCGAAGACCGACCTGCCCAAGCTGCGCAGCCGCGTGGGCATGGTGTTCCAGCACTTCGAGCTGTTCCCGCACCTGAGCGTCACCGAGAACCTGACGCTCGCGCAGATCAAGGTGCTGGGCCGCAACCCCACCGACGCGAAGGCGCGTGGCCTGAAGATGCTGGAACGCGTGGGCCTGATGGCGCACAAGGACAAGTTCCCGGGCCAGCTCTCCGGCGGCCAGCAGCAGCGCGTGGCCATCGCCCGCGCGCTGAGCATGGACCCCATCGTGATGCTGTTCGACGAACCCACGTCCGCCCTCGACCCCGAGATGGTGGGCGAGGTGCTCGACGTGATGGTGAAGCTGGCGGGCGAGGGCATGACCATGATGGTGGTCACGCACGAAATGGGCTTCGCGAAGAAGGTCAGCCACCGCGTCATCTTCATGGATGCCGGCAAGGTGGTGGAAGACTGCACCCGTGACGAATTCTTCGGGAACACCGAAGCGCGTTCGCCGCGTGCGCGTGAGTTCCTCTCGAAGATCCTGCAACACTGATCTCAGGTCGCAGAAGCAGAAGGCCCGCGCGAGCGGGCCTTTTTCGTTTCCGGGCAGTGGATCCCGACGTTCGTCGGGATGACGGGGTGTTTGTCACCCCGGCGAACGCCGGGGCCCCCTGCGCGCTCGTTCAATAGGGGCAGTTCTCCTTGTAGTCCTCGACGGCGCGCTTGCTCAGGTCGGCCTGGTGTTCAGCACCACACAGGAACTTGCTGTAGCGCGTGTCGTCGTCCATGAAGCGCTTCATCCACGCCACGCCGTACTTGCCGATGAGGCCGGCGTCCGAGTTGCCGCTGTTGGCGCAGGAGTGGCTGCCGCCGTTGATGACCAGGTTGGCCTTCTTGTTGCGGGTCATCTGGTTGTAGAACGGGAACGAGTGCGAGCTGTTGGGCGCGATGCTGTCGCTCTCGCACGAGATGATCAGCGTCGGCACGGTGACCGACGAGAAGCTCTCCTGGGCCCACGGTGCCTGCGGTGCGGCCGCGCGCAGCGACGGGTTGTTCTTCGCGGAGATCAGCGAACCGCCACCGCCCATCGACCAGCCCATCACGCCGAGGCGGGCGGTGTCCACCTTGTTGTAGATCGGGCTGCTGCTGGTGCCGGCGAGCGAGACCACCTGGCGCAACGCCGCCATCTGCTGGGAAGAACGGCTGGACGGCTGGTCGAGCGTCGAGTTGGTGTCGATCGTGATCACGACGAAGCCGTGCGACGCGAGCCGCGGGCCCCACCAGTTGATGCTGCTCTGGCGTGCGGTGAAGCCGGGCACCACCGCGATCGCACCGACCTTGCCGCCGGCGTTGGTGGGGTAGTACACGGTGCCCGCGCCGTAGCCGCTCGGGCGGCTCACGGTGAACGAGCTCGTCGCGAACGAACCGCGGGTGGCCTCGAGGGAAGACACCGTGGGGTCCGGGCCGCGCTGGTACGGGTTGGTCTGGGCGACGGCGGCTGCGGACAGCAGCAGCGCACCGACGGCGAGGCTGGCTCGCGCGATGGGGAGTTTTCCGAACATGTCTCGTCTCCTGTTGTGATGAACCTGCCCTCGTTGGGGCAGGGCCGATTGTTCGGCCCGCCGCGGGGAGCGTCATCGGCGCATGTCCCCGGGCGATTCGATCAAGTCACGAGGCGGGATTTGTGGTATCGGGCGACTGGCGGAAACACACGAGCTTCATGTCGCCGCGCTCGCGGTCGACGAACACCCGCACGTGGTGCGGGTTGCGGCTGTACGAGGGGCTGCGGCCATACCAGCGCAGGAAGGTGCGCGAGAACTGCGGCGAGTCGCCGAAGCCCGATTCGAGCGCGACCTGTGTCAGCGAGCGGCGCGTGTAGAGCAGGTCGAACACGCGGCGCTGTTTCAACCAGTTCTGGTAGTCGCGCATCGACATGTCGAGCTCGGTCGAGAAGGTGCGCGACACCCACTGCGACGTGCGGCCCAGCGCGGCGGCGAGCTCCTCGATGCTCAGGTGCGGCGACGTGTCGAGCTGCCGCACCATCTCGAGCACGTCGGGGTGCGGTTCGGGCCGGGCGGGCAACTGCCGCTGCACCTCGGCCATCGCCTCGTCGAACACGCGGTGCGCGAGGCCCAGGTTGCCGTCGCCGCGGTGCAGCCGCCACAGGTCGGCGTCGAGGTGGGTGAACGCCTCGCGGTCGAGCATCACGACACCGTCGTGGTCGCGCAGCGGGCGCAGCACGTGGAACCAGTGGCTCGATGGCAGGACGTTGATGCTGATCAAGGCCATGTCCTCGGCTTTCAGCCGGCGTGCGACCCGTGGACCGATCGCCAGCGCCGTGGTGCGGAAGCACCGGCCGTCGCGCAGCGTGATCTCGAAGGGGGCGCGGTCCGCGGAGAGCAGCAGCACGCCGGGGTGGCGCACGGTCTCCGCGCTGACGTTGTGCTGGCTGGTGTAGATGAAGCCGTGGTAGCCAAAGACGTAGGCGTTGTCCTTGACGTGGCGCGGCAATGCGCCGGCCGCACCAACGACGGTGGCCGAGGGGTTCAGCATGGGTTTTGTCTCCGTTGTCGACGCCGGGGTCATGGGTGCCCTGGCTGTTCGGACGAATGATAGGGGAGAGTCAACCGGTTCCAGCGGAAGCCCGCTTGACCGCATGCCTAGGGGTTAACGAGCCCCTTCCCGAGGGTGAACCCCAAAAACAAACGCGGCCCCGAAGGGCCGCGTTTGATGTCCGAGGGATGATTCTCAGAGCGGGCGGATGTTCGCAGCTTGCAGGCCCTTTTCGCCCTGCTTCACTTCGAACTCGACCTTTTGATTTTCGGCCAGGGTCTTGAAGCCCGTGCCCACGATGTCGCGGAAGTGAGCGAACAGGTCAGCACCGCCAGCGTCTTGAGCGATGAAGCCGTAGCCCTTGGCGTCGTTGAACCACTTCACGGTACCGGTTTGAGTCGTCATGGAAATCCAATAGGTAGAGAGATTGATCCGTCGAAGCGAACACTTCGACGTGCAGTAACACTCAAGAACGGGTCACGGATTTCCGGCACAAGCTGGCATCACATCGAACAACTGTCTTGCGTACAACTGTGCGCGGGAGCATACACGAACGCGAGCAATTCGCAACGGGGTATGCACGGGAAAGCAAGCATCCGCGCGGCTCAGGGCTCGATTGCGACCGCCAGGACGGTCGTGTTGGAACCGATTCGACCGATTTCCCGTGCGGCACCCGTGGCGAGGTCGATCTCCACCCAGGTGGACTGCGTGGCACCGGGCCCGGTGAGGGCCGCGAACGCCAGTCCGCTGACATCGGCGATGTCGAACGCGGCGTCCTCGAACGGGGGCAGGCCGAGCGAACCCACGGTGAAGAGGTGCCCGGTGTTGGGCGACACCACCGGGGTCACGCCTTCGCGGCTGCCAAGCGTGACCAAAGTCGCAGCGGCGGCATCGAGCGCGTAGTTCGTCGTCAACTTGTCATCGACCTTGTTGTAGGTGTAGCCGACGGCGACGAGCGCCGGGCGCAGTCCGGCGCTGCGGTCGCCCGGCGCGTAGTCGAGCGGGCCGTCGGTCTGCACGCCCGCGGTGGCGGCGTCGCCATCGACGACGGCGCCGGTGTCGGGGTGCAGGCGCAGGTTCTGGCCCGTGTCGCTGACGACGCGGATGCGGTCCACCGTCGGGTTGAAGTCGACGCCGAAGTGCGTGCCGCTCAAGGAAACGGAAAACCGTTCGCCCACCGGCGTCGCGATGGCCGTGTCGGCGTTGACGCGGTACAGGCGGTTCGAACTGCCCACGGCGTAGAGCCAGCCCTTCGCGACGCGGTAGTCGATGCCGAGCACCGTCTCGCCCGGCTGCAGCCCGACCAGCGGCTTGGTGGACAGCACCTGACCGGGGCGTGCCGCATCGAAGCGGATCAGCTGGTGCGAGGCCGTGACGGCGACGACGCTCCCGCGCGACACGGGTTTCTCGGGGGCGGTGCTGGACGCGCAGCCCGCAGTGAGGGCGGCGAGGAGGGAAAGGGTGCAGGCGAGGCGCATGGTGGGCTTTCCGTTCGGCAGGGAAGGGCACCGTAGCGCAAAACCCGCGATGGCGCGATAGCGGTGGCCGACACCGCGGTGGGGCGATGAGACAATCCGGCGCATGAGTTCCGCACCTTCTTCTTCCTCCCCGACCACCCTCACGATCACCCGCCCCGACGACTGGCACCTGCACGTGCGCGACGGCGAGGCCCTGAAGTCGGTCGTGCCGCACAGCGCGCGCCAGTTCGGCCGCGCCATCATCATGCCGAACCTGAAGCCGCCGGTGACCACCGCGGCGCAGGCGGCCGCGTACGCCGAGCGCATCCGCGCCGCCGTGCCGGCGGGCACCGACTTCCAGCCGCTGATGACGCTGTACCTCACCGACACGCTGCCGCCCGACGAGATCGTGCGCGCGAAGGCAGCCGGTGTCGTGGCGCTGAAGCTGTACCCGGCGGGGGCCACCACCAACAGCGATGCCGGCGTCACCGACATCCGCAAGACCTACGCCACGCTCGAGGCCATGCAGCGCGAGGGCCTGTCGCTGCTGGTGCACGGCGAGGTGACCGACCCCGACATCGACCTGTTCGACCGCGAGAAGGTGTTCATCGACACCAAGCTGATCCCGCTGCGCCGCGACTTCCCCGAACTGAAGATCGTGGTGGAGCACTGCACCACGCGCGACGCCGCCGACTACGTGCGCGAAGCGGGCCGCTTCACCGCGGCCACCATCACCGCGCACCACCTGCTCTACAACCGCAACGCCATCTTCCTCGGCGGCATCCGCCCGCACTACTACTGCCTGCCCGTGCTCAAGCGCGAAGAGCACCGCCAGGCGCTCGTGGCCGCGGCCACGTCCGGCAGCGACCGCTTCTTCCTCGGCACCGACAGCGCGCCGCACGCGTCGCACCTGAAGGAACACGCCACCGGGTGCGCCGGCTGCTACACCGCGCTGTCGGCGCTCGAGCTGTACGCGGAGGCCTTCGACAACGCGGGCGCGCTCGACCAGCTCGAAGGCTTCGCGAGCCTGCACGGCCCGGCCTTCCACGGCCTGCCGCGCAACACCGGCACCGTCACGCTGCGCAAGGAGACGTGGACGCTGCCCGAGACCGTGCCGTTCGGCGAGGCCGAACTGAAGCCGCTGCGCGGCGGCGAGACGCTCGCGTGGAAGGTGGTCGCATGAACTCGCAGCTGCGCGTGATGGTGCTCATCGACGCCGACAACGTGTCGGCCGACGTGATGGAGCAGGCCATCGCCAAGGTGCTGGCCGACCGCGGCGCCATCCACGTGCGCCGGGCCTACTGCACGCCCGAGGCGGCGCTGTCGAACCAGAAGCTGTTCAAGGCGCTGTCCATTCGCCCCATCGTCAACATCTCCACCGGCAAGAACTCCACCGACATCCTGCTGGCCACGGACGCCATGGACCTGGCCATCTCGGAACGGCCCGACGTGATCGTCATCGTCTCGTCCGACTCCGACTTCGCGCCGCTCGTGATCCGGCTGCGCGAGAAGGGCTGCCGTGTCGAGGGCATCGGCCAGCTCGGCAAGACCGGCGAGGAGTCGAAGGTGGTGTACGACGGTTTCGTCGAGATCGAGCACCGCAAGGGCGGTCGTTCGCCCGCGGCGCCGCCGGCGCGCAAGCGTGCGCCGGCCCGGAACGCCAAGGCCCCGGCACCCGCGCCGGCACGGAGTGTCCGTGCGGAGGCGCCCGCACCTGAACCGGTGCCCGTGGCACCGCCGGAACCGGAAGCCGTTGCGGCGCCCGAACCCGCGGCGAAGAAGCCGGCCCGCAGCCGCCGCACCAAGGCCGCGGCCGAGGCGGCACCCGCGCCCGCGCCCGCTCCGGTGCCCGCGCCGCCGCCGGCACGTCCCGCGATGCCCGACGACCTGCGCAGCATCCTCGCCGTGCTGCCCGAGCTCGTGCGGGGCCAGAAGATGGACCTCGGCATCGCCACCGAGCGCCTGCGCGAGGAGGAGCTGCTGGGTGCCCGCGTGCCGGCCACGCGCCTGTTCCGCAAGTACCCCGACTGGTTCCTGCTGTCGCCCGAGCAGCAGCCCAACAAGGTCGAGTACCGCGGGCTGCCGAAGGCGTGACGTGCTCGATCGCACGTTCGCCCTGATCGCGGGCGACGGCGGTCCGCCCCCCTGGTTCGATCCCTACGTGGACGCGGCCCGGCGCACGGCGGCAGCCCACGCGCCCGATCGCCCGCTGGCCGCCGCGCTCAACGCCGCGGTGCCCGTGCGGGCGGGCGAACGCGCGATGCGTTTCGTGCCCCAGGCCCGCCTGCCCGACGGCGAGGCCTACGAAGCGTTCATCGCCCGCACCGACCAGGTGCCCACGCGCGACCATCCACACGACCTGCTCAACGCGCTGGTCTGGTCGCGTTTTCCCGCGTTGAAGAGCCACCTCAACCGCGCCCAGGCCGGCGAGATCGCCCGCCTGGGCATCGGCCCGCAGCGCGGCCCGGTGCGTGACGCGCTCACGCTGTTCGATGAAAACGCCGCGTGGCTGCAGGCGCCGGTGGCACTCGTCGAGGCGCTGCGGCAGCACGACTGGCACACGGCCTTCGTGGTGCTGCGCGGGGCCTGGCGCGAGGCCCGCCTCACGCTGTTCGGCCACGCGCTGATGGAAAAGCTGCTGCTGTCGCCGCACAAGTCGATCACGGCGCACGTGTGGGTGGTGCCGGAGGGCGCCGAAGCCGAGGCCCACCTGGTGGAGGCGCTCACGCCCGAGCGCCTCGCCCGCAAGGCCGACTTCCCGCTGCCGCTGGCGGGGGTGCCGGGGTGGTGTGCCGCGAACGAATCCGCGGATTTCTACGCCGACACGTCGGTCTTCCGTCCGAAGCGTCGATAATCGCGGGGTGAAGTGGAACAGACCGCCGCTGGTGCAGGGCCCGAAAGGGTGCACTGGAGGAAGGTCCGGACTGCACAGGGCGGCGTAGCAGCTAACGGCTGTCCACCGCGAGGTGAGGATCAGAGCAACAGAGACGAGTCGGCCGGGGGCGCAAGCCCGCGGCAGGGTGAAACGGGCAATCTCTACGCGCAGCAACACCAAATAGGCCAGCGTTGATGTGGCTCCGCGGAGCTGGCGGGTAGGTGGCATCGAGCCGTGCAGTGATGCACGGCCCAGAGGAATGGCGGTCACGGTCGGAGTTCGCAAGGACTTCCGACTGCACAGAATCCGGCCTATCGTTCCGCTTCACTTTTTATATTTCGCGTCATCCCGGCGGACGCCGGGACCCACTGGCCGAGGGGCGCGCCTGCCCACGGTGGATCCCGGCGTCCGCCGGGATGACGAGGGATTGTTGACATGATGTGTGTCATTTGAAGGGTCCCTGTCATGCGCTACACCGCCGAACACAAGCAGAAGACCCGCGAGCGCGTGCTGAAGGAAGCCGCGTCGGCCATCCGGCTGAACGGCCCCGATCGCGTGGCCGTCGCGAGCGTGATGGCGCGCGCCGGGCTCACGCACGGCGGCTTCTACGCCCACTTCGCCTCGAAGGACGAACTGCTCGTCGCGGCCATCGACCAGATGTTCGCCGAGACGCTGACCTTCCTGGCCGGACTGCTCGCCGGCAAGCCGGCGGCCGAGGGGCTGTCGGCCTACATCGACTTCTACCTGTCCCCGCTGCACCGCGACCGGCGTGATGCGGGGTGCCCGCTGCCGGCGATGGCGGCCGACCTGCCGCGGCTGGACGCCCCGGCCCGCGAGGCCTTCGAGCGGGGCGCGGCCACGCTGACCAGCACCATCGCCGGGGCCCTGCGCGAGCTGGGCCGGCCCGAGCCGGGCACGCTCGCCGTGTCGGTGCTGTCGGAGATGGTGGGCGCGGTGGTGCTGGCCCGGTCCATCTCGGAGGCCGGACCGTCGGCCACGATCCTCGGCGCGTCGCGCGACGCGCTGAAGCGGCGGCTCGACCTGGGCTGAGGCCGAGTCAGTCGGCGGCCGCCGGGAAGGCGGGCAGCTTGTCGACGTCGCGCCGGTCGTGCTGGATCACCACCTTGGCCTTCACGTTGGCCACGAGCTTCTTCACCCGGTCCAGCGATGCGAGGGTTTCCGCCCGGCTCGTGTTGAAGCTCGGCACGCCGTTGGACTCGTAGTTCTCGTGGAAGTGGGCGAGGTCGCCGGTGACCAGCACGTTGCCGGTGTTCTTCAGCTTCACGAGCAGGCTGTGGTGGCCCGGCGTGTGGCCGGGGGTCGAGAGCATCAGCACGGTGCCGTCGCCGAACACGTCCTTGTCGAGCGGCACCGGTTCCACCTTGCCGCCGCCGCTGATCCAGTGCGTGAACGCGGCCTTGTTGGCGTTGGACGGGGGATTGGGCCCGGTCAGCACGTCCCAGTCGCCCTTGCCGATCAGCACCAGCGACTGCGGGAACGAGGCCACCTGGCCCGTGTGGTCGGGGTGGTAGTGGCTGATGCCGACGACCTTGACCTGCTCGGGCTTCACGTTCAGCTGGGCGAGCTGGTCGACGATGCTGGTCTTGGGCGCCACGGCGCCGGCGGTCATCGCCTGGCCGCTGTCCCACAGCATGTAGTCGGTCCCGTGGCGGATCAGGTAGCAGCTGTAGACCGACTGGATCTTGAGGCCCGCGTGGTCGAACGTGTCGGAGAAACGCCCCACCTCGGATGGGGCGGGGCTCGTGCCGCAGTCGAGGCGGGTGAGGGTCACGTCGGCGCTCGCCTGGGCGAGCGCCGTGGGGGCCGTGCAGGCCGCGGCGCTGGCGCCGAGGACGAGCGAGATCAAGGTGTTCCGCATCGCTGTCTCCCGTGAGGGCGGCCCGACGCGGTCCGCCAGCGGCGGAGACTACACCACCGCTTCCAGCAACGTGGCGATGCCCTGGCCGCCGCCGATGCATTGGGTCGCGAGCGCGTAGCGCCCGCCTCCGCGGCGCAGCAGCTGCGCGGCCTTCGCAGTGATGCGCGCGCCGGTGGCGCCGAGCGGGTGGCCGATCGAGAGGCCGCCCCCGTCGAGGTTGACCTTCTCGCGCGGGATCTCCAGCTCGCGCAGGCACGCCACCGCCTGGCTGCCGAAGGCCTCGTTGATCTCGACGACGTCGAGGTCGGCCACGGTGAGGCCGGCGCGGGCCAGCACCTTGCGGGTCGCGGGCACGGGGCCCATGCCCATGATCTCGGGCGGGCAGCCGGCCACGGCGGTCGCGCGGATTCGGGCGAGGATCGTGAGGCCGTGGCGGCGGGCGTAGTCCTCCGAGCACACGAGGGCGGCGGCGGCGCCATCGGTCAGCGGCGACGACGTGCCGGCGGTCACCGAGCCGTCGGGCCGGAACGCGGGCTTGAGGCCGGCGAGGCCCTCGAGGCTGGTGGTGGGGCGGATGCAGCCGTCCTGCTCGACCCAGCCGTCGGGTGTCTGCACGCGGGCGATCTCCTCCACCAGCCGGCCGGCGGCCTGGGCGGCGGCGGCCTTGCGGTGCGATTCCAGCGCGAGCTGTTCCTGGTCGGCGCGGGCCACGTGGAACTTCGACGCGACGTTTTCGGCGGTCTCTCCCATCGTCGCGTACACCTGCGGCCATTCGGCCTGGAGCTTCGGGTTCGGGGACGCGCGCGTCTCGGCCTGCGGCACGCGGGTCATCGATTCCACGCCCGCGCAGACGAACACCTCGCCCGCGCCGATGGCGATCTGGCCGGCGGCGATGTGGATGGCCGTCATCGACGAGCCGCAGAAGCGGTTCACCGTGGTGGCCGCCACGGTCTGCGGCAGCCCGGCGAGGAACACGACGCCGCGTGCCATGTTGCCGCCCTGCTCGAACTCGGGGTAGGCGCAGCCGAGGATCAG
>Ga0079104_1000079_pt1 | contig 141480 bp, 138 predicted proteins | sample MedtruBG_FD_76829 | JGI IMG/M metagenome (GOLD analysis project Ga0079104, IMG submission 76829) | Root nodule microbial communities of legume samples collected from California, USA - Medicago truncatula BG | ecosystem: Host-associated > Plants > Roots > Nodule | place: USA: California...
CCTGGTGCAGAGGCTTACATTATGGAAGCTCTTGAATGGTTAGGAATTGCTCCTGAAGAAACTGTTGGAAAAAATGAAAAATTTGGTCCGTACAGACAAAGCGAACGTAAAGATCTTTATCAACAATATGCCGATCAATTGATTAATTCTGGTTGGGCGTATTATGCATTTGATACTCCAGAAGCTTTGGATGCACATAGAAAACAACACGAAGCAGAAGGAAAAACATTTATATACAATCATCACAATCGTGAAAAATTAGATACTTCGTTAGTAATTTCTGCTGAAGAAACTGCGAAGAGAATTGCAAATGGCGAACATTATGTGATTCGTTTTAAAACTCCGGTTGATGAAACTTTACATTTGAAAGATATCATTCGTGGTGATGTTAAGTTTGAAACTAATCTTTTGGATGATAAAGTTTTGTTCAAAAGTGACGGAATGCCAACGTATCATTTAGCCAATATTGTGGATGATCATTTAATGGAAACTTCACACGTAATCCGTGGGGAAGAATGGTTGCCATCTATGCCACTTCACGTTTTATTGTACAGAGCCTTTGGTTGGGAAGCTCCAGAATTTGCACACTTACCTTTGATTTTGAAACCAGTTGGAAATGGAAAATTATCAAAAAGAGATGGAGACAAAATGGGATTCCCAGTATTTCCTTTAGAATGGAAAACAGAAGAAGGTATTTCATCTGGTTACAGAGAGAAAGGATTTTTTCCAGAAGCTGTTGTAAACTTCCTTGCTTTATTAGGATGGAATGACGGAACCGACAAAGAAATTTATTCTTTAGAAGAATTGGCTGAGTCTTTTGACTTAAATAGAGTTCACAAAGCGGGAGCAAAATTTGATCCTGAGAAAAACAAATGGTTCAACCACCAATATTTAGTAAAACAAAATGATGCAGATTTAGCAAAAACTTTCTCTCCTATTTTGGTAGAAAAAGGTGTTGATATTTCTAAATATGACATTACAAGAATTGTTTCGTTGATTAAAGAAAGAGCCAATTTCGTTTCTGATTTTTGGGAATTGACTGATTTCTTTTTCCAGGCGCCAACATCTTACGATGAAAAAGCAAGCAAAAACTGGAAAGAAGAAACTCCAGCATTAATGCAAGAATTAATTTCAACTCTTGAATATATCGATGGTTTTGATTCTGCAAATATTGAAGCAATTGTAAAAGATTGGTTAACCAAAAATGAAATCGGAATGGGTAAAGTGATGCAACCTTTCCGTCTCAGTTTGGTTGGAGCTTTGAAAGGTCCTCACCTATTTGACATTGTAGAAATCATTGGAAAAGAAGAAACTATTTCTAGAATTCAGAAAGCGATTTCTACTTTATAAAATAATTTACCATTAAGATATTAAGTTTATTAAGCTCTACTTATTGGTAAAAAAGAAGTTTTTTAAGTTCATAAAGCTTAGCTTAATTATCTTGACAAAGCTTGACTTAATTTACTTAATGCCTTTAATGGTCCAAAAAAAGTCTTTAAGATCTAAAGCTTAATTGTCTTGACAAAGATTTGATCTTAATTTTCTAAATGAACTTAATGTTTCAAAAAAACTAAACGCTATGAACATCACAAAAATGTTCTTAGCGTTTTTTTAATGTTTGAAAATTTTATTTTAGAAGAATTTTCGTAAATTACCAAATTCATAAATATAAACTAAATAACCATGGGTACAGCATTTATTATTCTATTAGTATTCGCATTCTTTATTTTAATGTCTTCATTTTTTACAGTGAAGCAACAAACTTCCGTCGTTATCGAACGATTTGGAAAATTTCAAAGTGTGAGAAACTCAGGATTACAACTTAAAATTCCGATAGTTGACAGATTGGCCGGACGTGTAAATCTTAAAATTCAACAATTGGATGTTATTATTGAAACTAAAACAAGAGACAACGTTTTCATTAAAATGAAAGTTTCTGTTCAGTTTAAAGTAATTCAGGAAAAAGTTTACGAAGCATTTTACAAACTAGAATATCCTCACGATCAGATTACTTCTTATGTATTTGACGTCGTTCGTGCCGAAGTTCCGAAATTAAAATTGGATGATGTTTTTGAAAGAAAAGATGATATTGCAGTTGCAGTAAAACGTGAATTGAACGAAGCAATGTCTACTTACGGATATGATATCATCAATACTTTGGTTACTGATATTGATCCAGACATCCAGGTGAAAAATGCAATGAACAGAATCAATGCTGCCGATAGAGAAAAAACGGCTGCAGAATTTGAAGCTGAAAGTTCAAGAATTAGAATTGTTGCAAAAGCAAAAGCAGAAGCAGAAAGCAAACGTTTACAAGGACAAGGTATTGCAGATCAGCGTCGTGAAATTGCAAGAGGTCTTGTAGAAAGTGTTGAAGTTTTGAACAATGTTGGAATTAATTCTCAAGAAGCTTCTGCCCTAATTGTAGTTACACAACATTATGATACTTTACAATCTATTGGAGCTGATACCAATTCAAACTTAATTCTTCTTCCAAATTCTCCTCAAGCTGGAAGTGACATGTTAAATAATATGGTTGCCTCTTTTACAGCATCTAACCAAGTTGGCGAAATGATGAAGAAGAACACTAAAAAAGTGGAAAAACAAAAACCAATTCAGCCACAATCTGGGTACGAAGATGACATTCAACCAGATGTTCAACAATAATTTCAAAATAAAAAAGAGGCTTAATTGCCTCTTTTTTTATTCATAAACCAGTTGATCACAAATGGTAAAATGGATTGTAAAATTTCTGGAAATGACTTTCTAACATAACCTGTGTAAGATGAAACGAAACCATTTACAATATTTTGCGGTGTAATACTTTCTTTAGTTTTCTGAAAACTCAAAACCAACTTCTGATAATTAATTTCTTTCTCGAGTTTCAGAATTTCTAGATCTCTTTCAATCTCAGCATACGAAGAGTATTTTTTTCTTTCCATAATTAATCATTAAAAAAGATTTCTGAAAACTTTTCCAAAATTGGACCTTCCACCATTTTGTCTTTTATAAAGAAAAGCAAAATAGTAATTACTAAATAGATTCCTCCTACTGTCAAAAATCCGAGAGCATTACTTTCAAACAAAGAACCAAAAGCATAGGCCGCGGCAAAAGATCCAAAAATCATAACCATACTGAAACATAATAAAATCAAAGTAAACTTAAAGATTAAAGTTGTTGATTTCATTGCAACTTTAAAACCCCAAAGTTTGTAATAAGCTAAATGACTTTCAATGTATTCTTTAGCCTGATCTTGAACTTTTTCAGTGTTTTCTTTTAATTCTTCAAAAGCCATAATTAAAATTTAAAAAATAAAAAAGCACAAAACTTCCTTATAAAAATAAGCCAGTAATGTGCTTTCTGTAATTGTTATTATTTTTGAAGCTTAGCGTTTTGCGCTTTTAAATCGGCCAATTTAGTTTCCAAAAAAGTGATTACCTCTTCTGTTTTGTAACTTACATTTGATAATAACTCCGTTAATGTACCATCAAGATTTTGTGTCGCAGTTGTGAACTTTTCACGAAGAACTTCAGAACTGGCATCAAAAGAATCTTTTAGATTATTTTTAGTATCATCGATACCTTCTTTAATTTTTGCTCTTGTTTTTGATCCTTTATCTGGAGCAAATAAAATCCCGATTGCCGCTCCTGCAGCTGCTGCAGCCAGAATTGCTGCTGCTGTATTTAAGTTCTTAGACATGATATTACAATTTTAAAATTATCAATAAAGATACGTTTTTTTGAACTTATAAATTTCTGATTAATTGCAATTTATAAAAAATTAACACTATTATTAATACACATAAGTCGTTGCTTCGTATTTACCATCTTTTTCAGTTATGCTCACAAACGGAGAACCATTTGAAGCTGACTTACTTTTAATTCTCATAGCAGTTTGTCTCTCGTTAGCAATTGGCGGTTCACCTTTTGTCTTGGTCGAGACTCCTTTAAATGTCCCGGTCTGCTTCAGTCCGATTGTTTTTTCCTGAGGCAAAACAGTTACCATTTTGTAATCGTCTTTTGAATCAACTACTATTTTATCAGAAACTTTCTGAGTTTGTTTGGTTTGCTTGTTTGTAATTGATGAAACAGCATGTTTGCTAATTTTTACTTCTTCCGAACTTCCGTTCACAGAATAATAAACGAAACCATTTTCATTTTTAATAAAATTTACATCAAGTTGTTCTCCGTTGTGTTTTGTAATTTGATGTGTTTGAGAAATTGCTACGTTTGCAAATAATAATGCTAGTGCGAAATATAAAATTTTCATGATAATTAGATTTAAATTAAAAATTGTCAGACTTGAAATTTAAAAACTAAACTTTCACACAAATTCAACATTATGGAATTTTGTACATTATGATCCAATTTCAAAAAATATCTTTTACGGGGAAATATTATCAAAATTACATCACAATAAAAATCAGAACATAAAATTGTCTCTTGAGAAATCAGTTTTGAAAATCTATTGTCATAAAAATTACGAGTTTCTAAAAACAATACATTTCAACTTAGATTCTTCACGGCAAATTTTAATTTTTACAAAAATCATCTCTGACTTTTGAAACTGAGTTAAAAATAGCAGTTTTATACACAATTGTGTGTTAACAAGCAGTTAAACTGATCAAAATAACAGCAAAAACTAAAATAAAGGCCGTAAATAAATAATAATTTAAAAAATGAGTTATATATTAAATCAATTAAAAAAAAGTCTTAAAATCAATTTATGAAGGTTAAAATTAATATATAAAAACTATTATTTTATTATTTATAATCATTTTTATAAATAATAAATAAAAACTAAATTATATAAAAATTAATAAATAAAATTTATCAACAAAAAATCGAGATCAAAAACTCGAATATAATGAAAAACTATGATTTTAATTTTACAGTCAATTTCACATATAATAATTAAAAACTAAATTTTTACAAAATTCATAATTAAAAATTATAATTCTAAATTTTGAGATCAAAAATTTAAAAAATAAGAAAAAACTTTAATTTGATTTATTTGACATGAAAATTGAAATCAAAAAAGTAAAAAATTAAAATAAAGACTTCTAATAAACGTAAATTTAAAAAATGAATTGGTTATCCAACAAAATTTAATTTTTGATTAAAATCAATTTATGAATGTTGCTTTTAATCTATAAAAGTTATAATATTTTAAATTTTAATAGTAAATATATATAATAAAAAAAAGCGCTTATAAAAGCGCTTTTCATAAATTTAGTTGATATTATTTTTTTACCATTTCAGAAAGAATTTCATTTTCTCTTTCCGAAGCATTTTTTGGTGGATTTGAATATAATTTCAAAATTTCATCATCAAACTGATTTTTGAAACTTTGACTTTCAATATCTCTCAAATTTAAAAGTGCTTTTGATCTAACATAAGTTGATTCACTTTTTAAAGACATTGAATATAATTTCTTAATATCTTCTTCTTCAAAATCTGTAGATTTCCAGTTTGAATATTTCAAAATAAACTGAGAAAACAATAACGAAGCCTTATTATTGTTGATATTTTTCTTCAATGAATTCTGTATCAAAGAAAAACTAGAAATATTTTTAATGTTCTCCCCTATGGCACTTTCAATTGCAATTCTCTCCGGTTTACTTTCAACTTTAAAATATTTGTTGATTTCTTTTAAAGAATTATTGATGCTATTTTCTTCTTTTTTACCTTTTTCTTCCCAAGCATCTTTCAATCCAACTGTTTTGTTAAACACTAATTTTGAAGGAGTTGAGTCTTTATCAACAGTAAAATATCCTAAACGTTGAAACTGAAATTTATCTTCATTTTGAGCTGTTGATAAACTTGGTTCAACAAATCCAGTAACAATTTCTAAAGAATTTGGATTCACAAAATCTAAGAAATTTTTCTCTTTATAACTGTCTGGAGCTTCATCTGTAAACAAACGATCGTACAAACGAACTTCTGCTTCCAAAGCATGTTTAATAGAAACCCAATGTAAGGTTCCAGATACTTTTCTTTGGCTTGCTTCTGTTCCGCTTCCGCTCAAAGAATCGGTATCATAAGTCACATGAATTTCTGTAATATTTCCTTCAGCATCTTTTACAACTGATTCACCTTTAATGATATAAGCATTTTTAAGACGTACTTCTTTTCCTAAAGTCAAACGGAAATATTTAGCTGGAGCTTCTTCTAAAAAGTCTTCTCTTTCAATGTATAATTCACGCGAAAAAGGCACTTTTCTAAAACCTGCATTTTCATCTTCTTGATTATTTTCAGCTTCCAACCACTCTTCTTTATCCTCTGGATAATTGGTAATTACCAATTTTACAGGATCTAAAACAGCCATTACACGAGGTGCAATTTTGTTCAAATCTTCACGAATACAGAATTCTAAAACCGAAACATTTATTAAATTATCACGTTTTGCAATACCAATTGTGTTAGCAAAATTACGCAAAGATGCAGCTGTATAACCGCGTCTTCTTAACCCAGAAATAGTTGACATTCTTGGATCATCCCAACCGTTAACATGCTTTTCTTTAACCAGTTGCTGTAATTTTCTTTTACTAACAACAGTATGTGATAAGTTACGTCTGGCAAATTCTCTTTGCTTTGGACGAAGCTTATTATCATCAAAAATCTGATCTAAAAACCAATCGTATAATTCACGGTGAGGCAAGAATTCAAGTGTACAAAATGAGTGCGAAATTTGTTCTAAATAATCACTTTGTCCGTGTGCCCAATCGTACATCGGATAGATTTTCCAAGCATCGCCAGTTCTGTGGTGATGTTTGTGTAAAATTCTGTACATGATAGGATCACGCATTAACATGTTAGTTGATTTCATATCAATTTTAGCACGAAGAATATGTGTACCAGCCTCAAATTCACCATTTTTCATTCTTTCGAATAAATCAAGGTTTTCTTCAACTGAACGATTTCTGTACGGACTATCAGTTCCTGGAGTTGTTGGAGTTCCTTTTTGAACCGCCATTTCTTCAGAAGATTGACTATCAACATAAGCTTTATCTTTTTTAATTAATAAAACGGCCCAATCGTATAATTGCTGGAAATAATCTGAAGCATAACATTCTTCTGCCCAAGTATATCCTAACCATTCTACATCTTTTTTAATAGCATCAACAAATTCCTGTTCTTCTTTTTCAGGGTTTGTATCATCAAAACGTAAATTCACAGGAGATTGATAATCAATTCCTAAACCAAAATTTAAAGCAATAGAACTTGCGTGCCCAATGTGTAAATAACCATTAGGTTCTGGTGGAAAACGAAAGCGAAGTTTAGTATTTGAAAGACCTGATTTTACGTCTTCCTCTATGATTTGTTCAATAAAATTGAGTGATTTCTCTTCTGATGCCATTATTTTATAGTAATTTTAGCAAAGATAAAAAAGTTTATAGTTTATAGTTTATGGTTTATGGTTTTCTTTGGAAACTTACTCTAAACTTGAAACTTAAAACTTGAAACTAAATTTAGAAATGGGAGTTATAAAACTTAAAAATATCCGTACTTTTTCTTACCACGGGTGTTTAATTGAAGAAGGAAAAATTGGATCTGATTATACTGTTGATCTAAAAATTAAAACCAATTTACAGAAATCAGCCGAAACAGATCATCTTTTAGATACTGTTGACTACGTACATTTGAACAAAATTGTGACGGAAGAAATGGCAATACGTTCGCATTTATTAGAACATGTAGCCAAAAGAATCAATATTCGTGTGCTGGCAGAGATAGAAACGGTAGAAAAAACTACTGTTTGGGTTTCTAAAATTAATCCTCCTATTGGTGGTGATGTTGAGTCAGTTACTATAAAAATGACGGAAATAAGAAAGTAATATTTGAAATTAAAATTCAAAAAAATTAAAATAGTTCATTTGAAACTTTTGAAATTTAAAGATTTTAGTTACTTTTGCCAACCGTTCAAGTAATGGCGTCGTGGCCGAGCGGCTAGGCTGGGCTCTGCAAAAGCTCCTACTCCGGTTCGAATCCGGACGATGCCTCAAGAAGAGATACAGAAATGTATCTCTTTTTTTTATGTTTAAATTTTTATAAAAAATTAATTAAAGATATTGGTTCGAATCCAGACGATGCCTCTAAAACCTTCAAAGCAATTTGAAGGTTTTTTTATACTTAACTTTTAATCAATCTTGTCATTCTGAGGAACGAAGAATCACACAAGTAATTCAACAAAGATTAGCTACCAACATTGCGGAGTTTCCTGTGTGATTCTTCGTTCCTCAGAATGACAAACTGTTGTCAACTTTGTCAAAGTTTTAAACTTGACAAAGTTCTACAGGACACTTATAAACACAAAAAAACCTCTGATAATCAGAGGTTTTTTTGATATAATTTGAGTTATTAACAACTACTTTTTTTCTATTTTTTCTAAAGCGTTTTTAACCATTTCTTTTTCTTTTGGAAACCATCCTTGAGTTATTAATGCAAATCCGAAAACCATTAAAACAACACTAATTCCTTTTTTAATTTTAACGATATTCGTTGGTGTCATTTTAGATTTTAACTGTTTGGCTAATAAAATTTTAGCACAATCAATTAGTAAATAAGTGATGATTACAGCAGCAAAAAACGTCATCATTCTTGGAGTCTGCATTTCTAATTTTGGTCCTACAGAAATAATTACTGCTAACCAGAATCCTAAAACTCCAATGTTAATAACGTTCAGTAAAAAGCCTTTTACGAACAAACTTCCGTAGTTTCTTTTTAAAATATCACGGTCGATTTCTTCATCGTTTATTTTTTCGTCCTTCTTAAGTTTTACAAACGAAATAATACCATAAGCAAGCATAATTATTCCGCCAAAAATAAAAAGAGCAGGATCATCTTTTAAACTAGAAATCAATCTGTAACTTCCTAAGTAAGCGATAGCTATAAAGAAAATGTCTCCTAATACTACACCTAAATCGAAAACAATTGCAGATCTAAAACCTTTTGTAATGCTGGTTTCTAATAAAACAAAAAATACTGGTCCTACCATAAAACTGAGAACAAGTCCCCAAGGAAGCCCCGCTAGAATATCATTAATCATCAATTACGAATTGTTATTTTACTTCTTCAATTTTACCTCCAAAAACGGTTTTCTGGTTTATTTGTTTTGGTTTTCCATAAATGTAAATAGAGCCTCCTGCGCTCACTTTTGCATCCACAAGGGTAGAAGCATTAACATCTGCTTTTCCGCCCGCAGAAACGCTTACAGTCGTCTGAGAAGTATTCAATTTACTTGCTAGCAAATAACCTCCGGCACCTAAACTTGCTACTTGATTTTCTGCTTTTCCTGTCAAAGTGATGGAACCTCCTGAAACAGAGCTTACTTTAAGTTTATCAACATTCAGATCAACATTTATGATTCCGCCTTCTTGAGCACTTACTTTAAATGAAGTTGCTTTTATAGTTTCACTGCTTTTTACTTCAGCACCTTCATTAACATCAATCAATTCTATATGTTTGTAATACAAAGTAATATCAAGATCATTTCCTGAAAGAAGTTTTGGGAAAGGCATTCTCAATTTCAAAATACCATTTTTATTTACAGCTTCTACTTCTGTTTCTCTCGCTCCTTTTATAACAATTTTATTTTCAGATCCCTGAACTAATTTTACACTTAATTTATCAAATACTTTTACGGTATCAAAATCTCCTAACTCTTTGGTAACTTGACCAAAAGACATTTGTGCAAATAAAATTACCGCGCCTATAATTAACTTTTTCATACTTTTATTTTAAATTAATACTTATTCTGCTCGTCGTAAAAAATGAAAATCCAGTTGTTTTTTAACTAAATCGGCATTTTTTACTTTAACATAAATCTCGTCTCCTAACTGCAATAAACGGTTTGAAGTAGCTCCAACCAAAGCATATTGCCTTTCGTCAAAAGTATAGTAATCCTCTTTTATCTCTCTGATTCTTACCATACCTTCACATTTGTTAGAAACGATTTCAACATAAATTCCCCATTCTGTAACACCAGAAATAACGCCAAGAAATTCTTCGTCCTGGTGATCCTGCATATATTTAACTTGCATGTATTTAACACTATCACGTTCGGCATTGGTTGCTAAATTTTCCATGTTAGAACAATGCAGACATTTGGTTTCATAAGTTTCTTCGTCAACAGAAGCTCCTCCATCCAAATAATATTGCAGCAAACGGTGTACCATAACGTCTGGATAACGACGAATTGGCGATGTAAAATGGCTGTAATAATCAAAAGCTAAACCATAATGACCAATATTATCAGTCGAATATTTAGCCTTGCTCATACTTCTAATAGCAAGAGTATCAATAAGATTTTGTTCTTTCTTACCGTTAACTTCTTCCATTAAAGCATTGATTGATTTTGAAATATCACCTTTTGATCTAAAATCAATTTTATAACCAAACTTAGCAATTACGTTTTGCATTGCAATCAGTTTGTCTTCATTTGGTTCATCGTGAATACGATACACAAAAGTTTTCTTCTGTTTTCCAATGTATTCAGCCACTTTTCTATTGGCTAAAAGCATAAATTCTTCGATCAAATGATTGGCATCTTTTGAAACTTTGAAATAAACGCCTTCTGGTTCTCCTTCTTCATTCAGATTGAATTTCACTTCCACTTTATCAAAAGAAATAGCACCTTGCTGCATTCTTTTCTTTCTTAAAATCTTTGCTAATTCATCTAATTTCAAAGTAGCTTCAACAATTTCATCTGAAACAACATACGAATCTCCAGTGATGGAAATATCAACCGGAATAGTATTATTTCCTTTTGTTTCAATAATATGCTGCGCCTCTTCATAAGCAAAACGCTGATCTGAATAAATTACAGTTCTACCAAACCATTGGTTAATAACCTGAGCTGTTGGAGAAACTTCAAATACTGCAGAGAAAGTATATTTCTCTTCATTCGGACGTAACGAACAGGCAAAATTAGACAATACTTCGGGAAGCATTGGCACTACTCGATCAACCAAATAAACGGAAGTAGCTCTTTGATAGGCTTCATCATCCAGAATTGTACCTTCTTCTAAATAATAGGAAACATCGGCAATGTGAACACCGATTTCAAAATTTCCGTTTTCTAACTTTTTGAAAGACAAGGCATCATCAAAATCTTTTGCATCTTTCGGGTCAATCGTAAACGTAAGCGTATCACGCATATCACGACGTTTTGCAATCTCAGATTCCTGAATCGAAGTATCCAGTTTTTGTGCAAAAACCTCTACTTCTACTGGGAAATCAGATGGCAAGCCGTATTCTGCTAAAATGGCGTGAATCTCTGTATTATGCTCACCAGGTTTTCCAAGCACTCGAATTACAGATCCAAACGGACTATCAGCTCTTTTTGGCCAGTCTTCAATCTTTACTAAAACCACATCTCCATTTTCTGCTTCACCAATTTTATCCTTTGGAATAAAAATATCGGTATACATTTTAGGATTGGCAGTAGAAACAAAAGCAAAGTTTGGCTGCATGTCTATTACACCTACAAACTCTGTTTTATCTCTTTCTATAACTTCAATAACTTCACCTTCAGGCTTTTTACCTTTTCTTCTATTATAAACGTAAACTTTAACTTTATCTTTATCTAATGCACGATTCAAATTATTGGTCGGAATAAAAACATCTTCTTCAAACTCATCACAAATAAAATATGCCGTTTTTCTGCTCGTCATATCTATTGTTCCTTCGTAATAATCCTGGCTTACTGCTTTAATCAAGTATTTTCCAGGTTCTGTTTCTATAATCTTCTTTTGAGCTGCAAGAATCTTTAAATCTTTTATAATCTGATTTCTGCTATTTGTATCGTCTAATTCAAGCTTAGCTCCTATTTGTTTGTAATTGAAAGGTTTATTAGCATTTTGCGATAAAATCTTAAGTATTTTTCCAGAGAAATCTTTCTCTTTTTTTATCGGCTTTCTAATTTTCTTACTCATATATCTTTTCTAATAAGGCTTAAAATTACAAATAAGATATCAGATAATACTTTTTAGCAAATAGAATTATTAAAAATATAACTTTTCGTACATTTACAAAAAGACCTAAAATGGAAAGCTTTAAGACGATCGCCATATTCAATTATCAGCACGAAACCGTAGTTCTCAAACACTTACTGGAACAAGAAGGAATCCCATATTTTTTCGAAAACGAAATGACACTTTCCGTTATGCCGTTTTACTCCAACGCCCTCGGTGGCATCAAACTCAAAGTTCATCCCAACGATTTCGATCAAGTTCAGGAAATTCTGGACAATCTCAACAATCCTCTCAAAATCGTCTGAAACAAAAAGATCAAATTCAATTTCAAATCAGATCAAAATTCAATTCAAAAAATTTTTTTTTACTTTTTGAACTTTTTTAGTTTTCAACATATATTAAATACAACAAAAAAGATTTTTAAAAATTTAAAAAAATTTGATGGTTATTATAGTGTGTTAATATGTCGAATAATTTTTTTTTCGGAGCCATTGAAATCTCGTTTTACTTATTTATTCTGAGTTATCAACATAGTTATTTTTAGTTAAATGATTAATTTATAAGACTTTTTGTATTTTAATTAACAACGGTTGACAACCAAATTTGAATTGATTTTGTAGATAAGTTGATATGTTGATTTCTGTTGAAAATGGTATTTTTAGTATTGATAACTTTTCCAAAAATTCACGAAACTTTTCTTGCATATTTAATTTCACTTTTGGATTATGAAATTTTTCAAAACAACCAAAAAAAACTTCTAATTTTCTTTTCGAACTTATTAACATTTTCTGTTAACTTAAAGTTAATTGAATATCAACGAATTACGAACTGCTATTAACACCTCAAAATTTTAACAAATATTCTAAATATTATTTATTGATTATGAGATACTTATGAAGTTATTAAAATTGTTGATAACCTTATAATGTTTTGAAAGTAAGATAGTTGTGAAATGAAGGTTTAGTGCTAAGAATTTCACGATTGTAAACTAATTTTAGTTGAATTGTTGAGAATAGAATTGAAAAGAGAAAAATTTGTGAAAATTAGTGTAATTCGTGCCGAACATCTTTTTATTAAGTAAATTTGCAATACACAACTTAATAGTATAAAAAATGAAAATTTCGATAGGAAACGATCACGCAGGTCCAGAATATAAAAAAGCAATTGTTGAAATGCTTCAAGCAAGAGGATATGAAGTAACTAACTATGGTACAGATACAGATGCTTCTGTAGATTACCCAGATTTTGGACATCCAGTAGCGAATGATGTATCTGAAGGAAAAGCTGATTTTGGAATCGTAATCTGTGGAAGCGGTAACGGAATTGCAATGACTGTTAATAAACACCCGAAAGTGAGAGCTGGTCTGTGCTGGACTAAAGAAATTGCCTATTTAACTCGTTTACACAACGATGCAAATATTGTGAGCATTCCGGCAAGATTCACATCAATTCATCAAGCTGTTGAAATAGTTGAAACTTTTCTTGATACTGCTTTTGAAGGTGGAAGACACCAAAATAGAGTGAATAAAATCGCTTGTGCGTAAAAAGTCAAAAAAAAAATTCGGTGCTTCGCACCTATAAATAAATACACCGGGCCGATTTTTTAATCTGTCCGGTTTTTTATTTAAGTATTTATAATTCAGTTCTTTAAACTAATATAAAACAATGTTTTTTGAGTTATCAACAATGTTAAGAGTTACTTTTTATAATTGAGATAGGCAATTATAAGTGCGGCTTGAATGACTAAAATCACTGCAAACTTCACAATAAAAGAAGTTTTACTTGTTTTATGTTTAAATAATAACATCGCTGTTAATAACCCTGGTGAACCTCCGCATAAAGCCATGAGAAACAAGGTTTTTTCAGGAACTCGTCTGTTATTTTTTCGAGCTTGGGATTTGTCATATCCAGCGAAAATAAAAACAAGAACATTTATAAATAAAAAATATAGTAAGAAAATTTTCATATATTATTAAAAAAAATCGTACAAATATACTATTTTAGTGTCATCAAAGTATAAAACGAAGAATTTAATTATAATTAATATGAGTCCGGTACAACTGTTTGAACAAAAGAAAGTAAGAAGCCATTATGATGCTGAAAATGTAATTTGGTATTTTTCGTAATTGATGTAATTCAAATTTTAACTGATAGCACTAATCCAAGAGATTATTGGTATGAAATGAAAATTAGAGTTAAAACGGATGACGGACTTGAACTGTCGACACTTTGTCGACAGTTCAAAATGCTCGCAGAAGACGGGAAAAATCGTCTCACAGATACTGCAGATACTGAAACCTTATTGCGTTTAATTCAATCTATTCCTTCTCCAAAAGCAGAACCTTTTAAACAATGGTTGGCAAAAGTAGGTTATGAAAGAATTCAGGAAATAGGAGATCCGTCGCAAAGTGTAGATCGTGCTCGTGAGAACTGGCAAAATATGGGACGTAGCGAGAAATGGATTCAACAACGAATGACAGGACAAGAGACACGTAAATTGCTGAAAGCGATGAAGCAAAAGGTTTGGTAGAAAATGCAAAAGCAAGTAAAAAAGGAGGAGCAATTGCTAAAAATGCACGAATAGCTCTGGAAGATAAAACAGGAAAAAGCGTGGTAACAGGAGAAAACTTTTTACCTCCAAATAAACCAAAATCTGAATAAAATACCACTAAAATTTTAAAGGATTTATATTAGTATAAAACATAATATATCTTAAAAAAAGTTGCAAAAATTATAAAACACTTTTGCATCTTTGCTATTCAAAATAAAATAAGAATGACCAATATTCAATTCATTGCAAAGTCTGTTCAGGCGCCCGCAGTCAGTATTCAAAACACAGTAAAATTATTAGAAGAAGATTGTACGATTCCGTTTATTTCGCGTTACCGAAAAGACGCAACAGGAAATCTTGATGAAACTGTTATTGAGCTGATTGCAAAATTGCAGAAAGAATACGATACTCTTATAAAACGCAAAGAAGCGGTTTTAAAATCGATCGAAGAGCAGAAAGCACTTACGCCAGAATTGAAGAAAAAGATTGAAGACAGTTTTGATTTACAGGAAATAGAAGATTTCTACCTCCCATACAAAAAGAAGAAAAAAACAAAAGCCGATGTGGCTCGTGAATTTGGTTTGGAGCCTTTGGCAAAACTAATTATATCTGAAAGTGATGCTGATATTGATTTTGTTTCGACGCAGTACATTAATGAAAATGTTATTAACGAAGAAGCGGCCATTCAAGGAGCAAGAGATATTGTAGCCGAATGGATCAACGAAAATATATATGTTCGTAAACAGCTTCGTAGATTGTTTCAGCGAAAAGCGACTATTGCTACAAAAGTGGTTAAAAAGAAAGCTGAAGAAGAAGGAGCAAAAAAATTCGAGCATTATTTTGATTGGGAAGAACCGTTGACAAAAGCGCCTGCGCATCGATTATTGGCAATGCTTCGTGCAGAAAACGAAGGTTTTATAAAAATGAAAATAGATGTTGATATCGACGATGCCTACGATGTAATTGACGAAATCATCATTAAAAAACAAAATAATTCAACAGCACATTTACAGCTGGCCATTGAAGACAGTTATAAACGTTTACTAAATCCAGCGATTGGAAACGAAACGTTACAAGAAGCAAAAGCAAAAGCCGATGCCAATTCGATTCAGGTTTTTGCTAACAATTTAGGCCAGTTATTATTAGCTCCTCCGTTGGGTGAAAAACGTATTTTGGCTATTGACCCAGGATTTAGAAGTGGTTGTAAAGTAGTTTGTCTGGACGAAAAAGGGGATTTATTATACAACGAAACGATTTATCCTCACGCGCCTCAAAAAGAGGAAACAATGGCGATCAAGAAAATCCGTTCGATGGTAAATGCCTATCAGATTGATGCCATTTCTATTGGAAACGGAACCGCTTCACGCGAAACGGAGTTTTTCATCAAAAAGATCGCATTTGACAAGCCAGTTCAGGTCTTTATAGTTTCTGAGGCTGGAGCTTCGGTATATTCTGCTTCAAAAATTGCGAGAGAAGAATTCCCAAATTATGATGTAACAGTTCGTGGTTCGGTTTCTATCGGAAGACGACTTTCAGATCCGTTGGCCGAATTGGTAAAAATTGATCCAAAAGCGATTGGAGTAGGACAGTATCAACACGATGTGGATCAGACTAAACTGAAAGAGGAATTAGATAATACGGTTATTCGTTGCGTGAACTCGGTTGGAATTAACATCAACACGGCAAGTAAGCATTTGCTAAGTTATGTGAGTGGAATCGGGGAGAAGCTGGCGGAAAACATTGTACAATACCGCTCTGAAAACGGCCCTTTTGAAGATAGAAAACAGCTTAAAAAAGTGCCCCGTTTAGGAGATAAAGCGTATCAGCAAGGAGCAGCATTTATTAGAATTTCCAATGCTAAAAATCCGTTGGATAATTCGGCGGTGCATCCAGAGGCTTATCCTGTTGTTGAAAAAATGGCGAAGGATTTGAATATTTCTTTAAATGAATTAATTGCCAACAAAGAGAAAACAGCCCTTATCAAACCAGAAAAGTATGTTACGCCTGAAATTGGTTTACTTACGCTAAAAGATATCATTAAAGAGCTTGAAAAACCTGGATTAGACCCAAGAAAGTCTGCGAAGGTTTTTGAATTCGATGCGAATGTAAAATCAATTAAAGATTTGAAAACAGGAATGATTTTACCTGGAATTGTGAATAACATTACGAACTTTGGATGTTTTGTTGATATTGGAATCAAAGAAAGCGGATTGGTTCACATTTCACAATTAAAAGCCGGATTTGTGAGCGATGTTAACGAGGTAGTAAAATTACACCAGCATGTTGATGTGAAAGTTACTGAGGTTGATGAAGATAGAAAGAGAATTCAGCTGACGATGATACTTTAAAATTTCCAATTTTTTAAATTCCAAAATCCAAAACGTTGGAGTCTTTAAATAAAAAAATGCCCAAATTACAAATTGTAATTTGGGCTAATTTATTTCTGTCAATTCTAAATTGTTATCTGCTGAAGCAATTATCGAGATAGTAGATTTCCTAGGCTCGTTAATCGTGATTCGATCAGCATGCGGATTGGGGTAAAGCGTGACTGTAAATTTTTCAATATCAAAAGTATCATTACAAATATGGCGTTTAATGGCAAGTAAAATTACCTGTTAATAAAAGTGCGTGTAGCGTCTTGACGGTTTGATGAATAATTATTTAGCTTAATGAGGTTTAAGATCAATATAGGACGCATCTAAGTACTTGATTTTCCGTATTGCTTTGTTGGGAAGGTACTGAGTTTGTAATCGGCTTTCTGCCCTGAGCAGAAAATTCATCACGAAAAGTAAGTTTTTCATATCTATAAATTTGGGACTCTAAAATAGGAATTTTTAGATATAAAAAAAATCCCAAACTACATTTGTAATTTGGGATTAATAAGTTTTCGAATTTCTTATTTTGTTTCTTCCTCTTGTTTCTTCGAAGCAGCAGGTTGATCGTCTTTCGCAGCGTTTTTAAATTCTTTAATTCCGCTACCTAAACCTTTCATTAATTCTGGAATTTTTTTACCTCCAAAAAGTAAAATCACAATACCTACTATTACAAGGATTTCTGTAAGACCTAATCTTCCCATGACTGTATATTTAATGCCGAAGCAAATTGTTTTTCTTAATTATTACGCAAAGGTATATAGAAATATACGAAATAGAAGTATTTTTAGTTTAAAATATTTGTTCAAGACCACGTTAAATATTTTATAAAATCGTAAATTATAGCTCTTCATGAAATTTTTTGAACAAATATCATGACGATTAATTGCTATATTTGCTTGCATAAAGAAGCAGAATGACTAAGAAAAAGAAAAAGAATTTTAGGAAAAAATTATTCATTAAAAACCGATTAGTAATTTTAAATGAAGACACTTTTGAAGAGATCTTTTCTTTTAAGCTTACTTTAATGAATGTATTCGTAACGTTTACTTTAGGCGGAATATTTCTAATTTTGATTACTACTTTCATTATTGCATTTACTCCGCTTCGCGAATTTATTCCCGGATATTCTTCGACAGAATTGAAACGAAATGCTACGAAACTTGCCATTAAATCAGATTCTTTAGAAACCGCTTTAAAACAGAATGAAGCTTATATAAAAGGAATTCAGAAGGTTTTAAAGGGAGAATTAGAATATTCGAAATTCAATAAAGATTCGATAAAAACAGAATCCGTTGAAGATGCTTCCGATTTAAACATGAAAGCTTCTGATGCTGAAATAAAACTAAGAGAAGATGTCGCGGAAACTGAAAAAGAGCTAAAGGCAAAATCTCAAGACAAAAAGAAAAGCGACAAAAAATAATACCACTAAAAAATGTCAATTAAGTCAATTGTGGCAAAAATTTTTGCCCGAAAAATATATAAACAAACGCTAAAGTGGGCTAACAAACCAGTTGAAACACAGCATGAGATTTTTAAGAGTCTGATTAAAAATGCCCAAAAAACCCAATTTGGAAAAGATCATCATTTTAATCAGATAAGCACTTTTGAGGATTTCCAAAAACTTGTGCCCGTAAGAGATTATGAAGATTTAAAACCATATGTTGAAAAAGTTGTAAAAGGCGAAGCAGATATTCTTTGGAAAGGAAAACCATTATATTTTGCTAAAACTTCGGGAACAACTTCGGGGGCAAAATTTATTCCGCTGACTAAAGAATCGATGCCGTATCATATTGAGGCAGCCCGAAATGCCATTCTTCATTATATACACGAAACAGGAAATGCCGATTTTATTGACGGAAAAATGATCTTTTTGCAAGGAAGCCCTATTTTGACCGAAAAAAACGGAATTAACTTTGGGAGACTTTCTGGAATTGTCGCACATTTTGTTCCGAAATACTTGCAGAAAAACAGAATGCCATCTTGGAAAACCAATTGTATAGAAGATTGGGAAACGAAAGTAGACGCCATTGTTGAAGAAACCATAAAAGAAGATATGTCGGTGATTTCGGGAATTCCGTCTTGGGTACAGATGTATTTTGAGCGTTTACAGCAAAAAAGTGGCGGGAAAAAGATCGGCGAAATTTTCAAAAACTTTAATTTGTTTATTTACGGAGGTGTTAATTACGAGCCTTACCGTGCCAAATTTGAGCAAATGATTGGCAGAAAGGTAGACAGTATTGAATTATTTCCAGCTTCTGAAGGGTTTTTTGCTTATCAAGATTCACAGAAAGAAAAAGGAATGCTATTACTTTTAAATTCTGGAATTTTCTACGAGTTTATAAAAGCAGATGAATTTTTTAACGAAAATCCGAAAGCGTATACAATTGGCGAAGTTGAGGTAGGAGTGAACTATGTGTTGATTATTTCGACAAATGCAGGGCTTTGGCGCTATAATATTGGTGATACTATTCAGTTCACCTCTGTGTCTCCATATCGTGTTATAGTTTCTGGCCGTATCAAACATTATATTTCTGCTTTTGGGGAACACGTAATTGCTAATGAAGTAGAAAATGCGATGAAAGAAGCCGTAAACTCAACCAATATTGTGATAAATGAATTTACCGTAGCTCCGCAAATTACGCCTTCAACCGGATTGCCGTACCATGAATGGTTGATTGAATTTGAAAAAGAGCCTGAAAACATGGAAGTTTTTGCTGAAACAATCGACAATTCAATGCGAAAACAGAACATTTATTACGACGATTTAATTACTGGAAACGTTTTAAGAAAAGTCGTTATCACCAAAGTTTCAAAAAACGGATTCCAAGATTATATGAAATCGCAAGGAAAATTGGGCGGGCAGAATAAAATTCCGAGATTATCAAATAATAGGGATATTGCAGATAATTTGAAATAGATTTTATATAATATTTCTTACATTAATAAGTTATTTACCAAATGAAATAGAGAGGTAAATAAAAATTATGAGTCAAGGAAAATTTCAAAATAAGTACCGTATTTCTTCAATAAGAGCTCAATGGTGGGATTATGGTTGGAACGGAGCGTATTTTATAACAATTTGTACACAAGATAGAAAACATTATTTTGGAGAAATTCAAAATAGTAAAATGATTTTATCAGAGGTTGGTATTATCGCCGATTTATTATGGCATCAAATTCCGATGCACCATAAAAATATTGAATTGGGTGATTTTGTGGTCATGCCAAATCATATTCACGGAATTTTGATTATCGATAAACAATTGAATAATATTAATTTGGATGACGGCAACGACGCCAATATTGTACAGACAGGGCATGCCCTGTCTCAACGTGCTGCTCTGTCTCAACGTGCCCTGCCTCTATCGTCCCAATCGGAATCGGAATCTAACCCAGGATCGCAACGTTTCCAAAACATTGGAAAAAATACCATTTCGTCTATTGTTGGGTCTTATAAATCTGCGGTAACTAAACACGCCAACAGATTAGGATATCCACATCAATGGCAAAAATTATTTTACGATAATATCATTCGAAGTAATGATGATTATCAAAGAATTTCTGATTACATTGTTTCAAATCCGGAGAATTGGACAAAGGATAAATTTAAGACAGGAATAAAATCAAAATAAAATGATTTTTCATCGGTTGTACTGCAGATACAGGGCATGCCCTGTATCAACGCCCCCGTATCAACGCCCTGTATAAACGCAGGCCCTATATCAACAAACGTTATGGAAAGTGAGAAATAATACCGAAAGATTCATAGTTGAAAGGCAAAATCCTTACATTTGATTTATAAATAAAATAGAATGAAAGAAACCAAACATATATCAAGATCTAGAGCGCAGGAATCTTCTGCGGCGATAGAAAAAATGTACATTACGATGCGCCATTTATTCAACCGTGGTTTTTATAAGCCAATGGGAGTTTCGGGCGACAGTTTAAGAGAATCATTATTAGCGTTACGTCCTGAAATTTATGGAAATATTGCCGAAGAAAAAGTAGAACTTAACGGACTTTTATACGTTATTGAGCGTCTTCCAATCGGAATTGAGCAATGCCGTTTTATCAATTTAACTTCAGATGAAGGCTATTCTAAATCACATTTCCAAGCAATTGTTCCTCCAAAAAGAAGAAGAAACTGCTACAGAATTGACGAAGAACAAATGAATGTCGAAATCACACGCGGACGTTCAGACATTTACGATATTCTAACACACTTGACTTTCATTTTCATTGAATCTCATAAAATTAAAAACAGAGTTTTAATAGACGATGGAGGAGAGGTTTCTCGCGATTGGCAGAAACTAGAACAAGCGGTTATGCAGACCAAAAAGCTTACTTTGGTTGAGAAAGAAAAAGCGATTTCTCACGTTGCGAATATTTTAGCTAGAACTTTTGAAGAAGTTTTAGATATATACGATGCCTTTGGTTCTGAAACTGCGCCAGATCGTTTCTTGCACGTTATTTATTGGTTAGGAAAATTAGCAATTGAAGAGATTGTTGAAAATAACAAACGCACGATTACTTTCAGTCCCGTTTTGCGTGAGCGTCTAGGACACCATATTCACGGAGAAATTTGGGCAACCAACATCAAAGAAGTTCTGAAAGCAAACGATTTGTTGAAAAGACCAATTCACGTCATCAGTGCAAACATGCACAGTGTGATGAATTCGATTTTTGCGACGCCGTTGTTAAAAACTAAATTTAAAGGAAAAACAGACTTCTTTATTTATGAAGAATTAAGCAGTTCGGGTTCAAAAGAAATTAGATCTCAAGTAGAAGATCTGGCTTTAAAGAACGGAATGATTTCATTACCAGATTGTTCAGGAACCAATATTGATGTTCAAATTTTTGATACAGCTAAAATCGACTGGTCAAAAACAGGCTTTTCTCACGCCAATGTAGGTGAAGAAAAACCAGTTATTATCGTAATGGATTATGCTTTTGGTGAGCAAGCTTACGAAACAATTGACGAACTTTTAAAACCATTTAAAAAAGAAACCCTGCTAAATGTAAAATCGGTTTCTATTATGGGTAAAGCTGGAATTCTAGAAGGTGGAAAAGGAGATATCATGATTCCGACGGCACATATCAACGAAGGAACAGCAGATAATTATTTCTTCGAAAATGAACTTACGGGCTCCATGTTTGAAGGAAATGATATAGATATTTATGAAGGAGCAATGGTTACCGTTTTAGGAACTTCGTTGCAAAACAGAGATTTATTGAAGTTTTTCCACGAATCAACTTGGGGTGTAATAGGCCTTGAAATGGAAGGTTCTTATTACCAAAAAGCAATTCAGTCAGCATCAAAAATTAGAAAAAGTGTGCCGCACGATATTAAAGTTCGTTATGCGTATTACGCTTCAGATAATCCTCTTGAGACGGGAAGCACTTTAGCTTCAGGCGGATTAGGAACAACTGGTGTAAAACCAACTTATTTGATTACCATTAAAATTTTAGAACAGATTTTCAATATAAAATAATTGTAAATGAGTACAAAAGTACCGCAGGATAATTCAGATCAGGAGATTGATATTTTTCAGCTTTCAAAAAGTATTGGAGGTTTTTTCGATAGAATCAATGTTATGATTTTTCAATCTATTCATTTTTTTGTTCAAAACTGGATTATCGTTTTAACTTTAATTGTTTTAGGATTTGGACTCGGTTGGTTTTTAGATGTAAATAAAAAAACATTTGAAAATCAAGTTATTGTAACTCCAAATTTTGGCAGCGTAGATTATCTTTATTCTAAAATGGATTTGATCGAATCTAAAATTATTGCTGGAGATACTGCTTTTTTGAAAAATGAAGTTGGAATTAGCAAACCTAAATTAATCAAAAAAATAGAAATTAAACCAATTGCTGATGTTTATAAATTTATTGAAGACAAAGAGCAAAATTTCGAATTAATCAAATTAATGGCTGAAGTTGGGGAGGTAAAAAAAGTATTGGAAGATAATGTGACGAGTAAAAACTATACATTTCATTCCATAACTTTTGTGACAAACAAAATTACCAATGAAAAAGATATTGTAGAGCCATTATTGAGGTACTTAAATGGTTCGGAATATTTTAATGAACTTCAAAAAATAGGTTATAAAAATCTGGAAGATCAGATTGTTAAAAACGATACTATTATTGCTCAAATTGACCAAGTATTAAATGGTTTCTCTAGTACCGTAAAAAATGGAGCAAAAAATGATAAATTGGTTTATTACAATGAGAATACTCAGCTGAATGATATTATTAAGACAAAACAATATTTAATTTCAGAGCAGGGTAAAAACAGATTAAAATTAGTTAATTATGATAAAGCAATTAAGGAAATCAATTCAACTTTAAATAGAAATAATACTAAAATTACAAATGGAAATTATAAACTTTTATTTCCAGTATTATTCCTTTTTCTTTTTGTATTAATTCATTTGTTTCAGAAGTTTTATCGAAATCAGCTTTTGAAATTTCAGGTTAAATAAAGCGACTTTTTATTTCTTTAACTACGGTGAAATCAATTGAAAACAAATATTTTTTCTGATAAAATAAGTAACAATTCTTTCATAAAGCAAAGTATTGTTACTTTGTTTTTGAGGATTTCAGGTGCAGCTCTTTTATTTGGTTTTACTGTTTTTTTGACAAAATCTTTTAGCCCTAAAATTGTCGGTCAATATGATTTTGCGCGTACTTTTCTTTTGGTTGTCGGAAGTATTTGTTTGTTGGGTTTTGATCAGTCTATTTTATATTTCAAGGGAATACTAACCAGCAAAAAATCGTTAGAAGAATTAAAAAACATATACGGGAAAATGGTTCTGATGCTATTTTTGGCATCTTTAATCGCTTTACTAATTATTCTGATAATTGATAAAAAGACGATCAACAATTATTTTTCAGACAACGAAGTTTATCCAATAATTTTAAAATCAGCTATTGCGTTATTTTTTTCAGGAATATCGATGTTAAATACAGAGATTTTTAGGGCATTAGATAAATTAATTGTTGCCGAATTATTCAGAAATATAATAAAATACGTTCCATTAATTTTAGGTGCGATAATTTTGTTTTATTATCAAAAAGAAACCTATCTCGTAGATGTTTTTTTAATTGGATTTGTTGTTTTGGCGATTACAAGTTCAATTTTTGTTTTTGTCTATTTTAAAAAGATAAAAAACCAAGATTTGACAGAAAACATATCTCACAAAGAGATATTTTTTAAATCATATCCTATAGCAATTAGCGGAATGGCGCTGTTTTTATTAATGAGTTTTGATATCTTGTTTTTAAAAAAATACCGAAATGACGAAACAGTTGCTTTTTACTCGGTAGGGTTTAAAATAATGACAATAGTTTCGATTATTATAATTACCATCAACATTACAATTTCATCCAAAATTTCAGAATATTTTTCAGGAAATAAGAGAGAAGAATTAGCGAAGATTTTAAAAAATAGCTCGCGTACCATTTTTAGCATAACGCTGCCGATAATTATTCTTTTGAGTGTTTTTTCAGATTATATTTTATCTTTTTTTGGTGAAGGATATATAGCCGCGAAACAAGCTTTTTTGATTTTAATAATCGGCCAAGGAGTTTGTTCTGTATTTGGTTCCTCTTCTGTTTATTTAAATATGACAGGGAGACAGTATATTTATCAGATAATTTTAATTATTGCTGTGATAATAAACTTTGTACTGAATAGATTTTTAATTCCTGTTTACGGAATGACTGGAGGAGCTATTGCTTTTGTTTCGAGTACTTTTTTCTGGAATTTTGTTTCGGCAATAATTATTTATAGAAAGGATAAAATGAAAGTTTTTTTGAATTAAATGAAAGAAATAAATCCTCATATCAAAAGTACTTTTTTCAGCATTATTATACCAGTTTATAATGTTGAAGATTATCTGGAGCAATGCCTTAATAGTATTTTGGGTCAGAATTATTTTAATTTTGAGGTCTTGCTAATTAACGATGGATCGAAAGATTCATCATTAGAAATCTGTAAAAAATACAAGCAAATCTACAATAACATTATTTTAATAGATAAAGAAAATGGAGGAGTATCAGATGCAAGAAACACAGGTTTAAGAGAATCAAAAGGCGATTATATTTTTTTTTGTGATAGTGATGATTATTGGGTTGAAAATGACATTTTATCTGGCATTAATGATTTAATAAAAGAGTCGGAACCAGATTTAATAATACACGAAGAGAGCCGTTTTTTTTCTGAAAAAGATGTTATTTGTAAATACAATCAAAAGTTTCTTAAAAACAAGGAAGGAAATTTTAGAGATGAAATTATAAATTTGGTTTATTATGATTTGTACGCTCCTGCGCCTTGGGATAAAATTATTAAAAGATCAATTTTGATTGAGAATGAATTATTCTTCCCAACAGATAAAAGATCAGAAGATATTGAATGGACTGGAAAATTGATGTATCACGTTAAAACATTTAGTGTTTATTCAAAATCATTTTACTTATATCGTCAGGCTAGAAAAGGCTCATTTACGACGTCTATTGATGAAAAAAACATAATAGATGTTTACTTGATGGTTAAAAATGGTCTAGAAAAGGAACAGACAAATTCTGAAAAACTGAATCAAGCTGTAGAAAACTATTGGGCTTGTATTTATGCTATAATTTTAAAAGAATTTTATGTATTGTCTTCAAAAAAGAGGCAAGAAATCTGGAACGATTTACTTAATTGGAAATATTTACTTCAATCGAATCGAAATTTAAAAGTAGATAAAGTGATGTTTTTTTATAAGTTTCTATCATTTAGGTTTTTAATATTGTTTTTAAACGGATATCGAATAAAAACATCTTTTTATAAAAAATATAGAGCGTCGAGATAATCATTTTATTTATGCAAATTTTAATTAAAAAAAGTACAGCTACATTTTTATTACTTTCAGCAGTCAATTTGATTGTTGTATTTGTTGCTTTTTTTATTTTGCCACCAAAGTTTTTTTACGATGCCGCCATTATTGTTTATGATAAGTTTGGTGAGGTTGGATATATTGGAAGCTATCCGCTTACGATTTTGTTTTATAAAATTACAGGTCTAAAATATTTACCATTTCCACTAATTGGAATTTTACAATTTCCTATTCTAATGTATATTTTATATAAAATAGGAATTCCAGACAATTTTGAAAAAGTGAATATTAAAAACATTCTGGTTTACATTGGAATTTTTTTGATCGCTGTTTTTGTATCTATGCCCTCCAAAGAATTTATTACTTTCCTTTGTGTTTCACCTATAGTTTTGATTTACAGAAAAATGCAATATTCTACACAAAAAAAAATAACAGTATCCGTTTTTCTTTTATTTATTTTTGGTTCTTTATATCGTCCTTATTTTACCTTAATTCCATTAATTGCAGGAGGAATGTACTTAGTAAGTTTTATTAATTTTAAAAATAAAACGATAATGGTTATTTTTTATGGTTTGCTAATTTCCTTTTTTTTGTCCTTAAGTTACGGAATTGTCAAAGGAGAGTATTTTTCAGAAATTAGCCGTGAACTAGTAAATACCACCCGCGAGAATATGTCCGATGCAAATTCAGCAATTGTTTCACCAATAAAGACGGATACTTGGTATGGAGAAATTGTTGGAATTTTTTACGGTTTCTTCACAGTAAATATTCCTATAAATGGCCTTAAGCATATATTTTCACCTCAAATTTTAATATTTATAATTTGGCAACTTCTACTATTTTATCTTTTATTAGTTCGTTTTTCTAAATGCTTGAAAGAAAGGGAAAAATATAAATATGAATTTTTTGTTCTATTAATTTTATTTTCTTTTTTTATTATTCAAGGTGTTTTCGAACCTGATTTAGGATCAGTCGTAAAACATAAAATAGGTATTTTTCCATTAATTTATTTCGCCTTATATTATGAACATTTCCGAAAAGAATTTCAATAAAATATTTCATTTTTTTTTGTGTCTCATTGCTGTTACAATGATTTTCAGAAAACCTTGTTCATTGATTATTATTTTATTTGCAGTATTTAATCTTATTTTCTTTAGAAAATTAAAATACACAAAAATTAGCTTCGTTTTAATGGCCTGCATTGCTTCGCCAATTTTATTAGAATTATTACTTTTTTGGAACAATGATTCCTTTTATAAAGGATTAAAAGCAATCGAAAAAAGCACCTCATTAATTATATTTCCGTTGTTTATTATAGGAAATTACCATCGAGTGAGATTTCTAAAAATAGCTCAGATTTACACAATATCTACGACTTTAATCATGCTGTTTTTTTTCATTCGGTTCAATGTTGTATATCCCGAATTGATGCTAAAATATTTAAAAGGTATTGATCTTTGGGAAATGGGATATCAATTTGCAGACAGTGTCGGAATTCATGCGCCAGCATTAAACATGCACTTAGCTTTTGTATCTGTTTGTGCATTGTTTTTTGTTTTTGAAAGCTTTAAAAATCATGATAAAATAAACGCCAAACTTATGAGCGTTGTTGCTTTTTTATCATCCTTTTTCTTTGTCCTTTTAGTAAATACTAGAATGGCTCTATTAAATGCTTTAATCGGGTTTTTGATTGTTTTCTTTTATGAAATTAAAGACAGATTCAATGTCAAGAAGGTTTTATTAACAGGAATTTCAATTGTTGTTTTATTAGGAGGAATTTTGTTTTTATTTCTTCAAAAGAATCCTTATATGAAAGAAAAATATTCATCGGTCACTTTTGCTTATATGGATAAAGTGGGGAAATTGGATGAAATTGACCATCCCGAAATTAAGGTTTTTAACTCCTTGGTAACGAGGGTTTCGATTTGGAAATCGGCTTGGGAATTGTCTCTAAAAAATCTTCCTTTTGGTGTGGGGGCTTCAGATGGAAAACCAGAATTATTTAAATATTATAAAGATACAAATCAGCAATTTTTAGCTAAATACGAATTTCCTACGCACAATCAATTTTTAGATTTTTTATTGAAATTTGGAATTTTAGGGCCACTTGTTGTAACGCTATATATTTTTACTATTGGATATTTAGGTTATGATTTGAAAAATGCAATAATAATTTCCTTTTTTCTGATTTTTTTTACTTCAAATCTAACTGATGATTTTTTCCTCCGTTTTGATGGAATTGCCTTCAGCGGACTTTGGTCTTCTATTTTTGCAAGTTATTGGTTGCGGCAAAAAATTACTCTTGATAAAATGCCAAAAGCTGTCTAAAATTTTGATTTTTATCAAATAATTCATGGCATCTTGCCAAGGCATTTTCACCAAATTTTTTTCTGGTTTTTTCCTCTTTTAAGATTTCAAAGATGGCCTCTAATTCAGAAATGTCATTAAATAGAAATCCAGTTTTTTCATGTAGAACAGCATCCTTATTTCCAATAATATTAGTTGCAATCACTGGTTTTTGCAATGCCATGGCTTCAAGAACGGCAATTGGCAAACCTTCCCAAAGAGAGATTTGCATGTAAATATCAATGTTATTGAGTTCTTTTAACACCGTCTTTCGATCTAAAATCCAGCCCGTTATTCTAATGTTTGGAGCTGTAATTAAATGTCTTAACTCACCGTCGCCAATCCATACGAAATTAAAGTGTGGAAATTTTAAAGCAATTTGGTTGAAAATTTCAGGATCTCTGGCGGCTGTAATCCTAGCCATAATCCCAATCGTTAATTTTTCATTCTGATGAGGTGCATATTGTTCTTGAACATTTGCAATATTAATTCCGTTTCGCACTAATTTTGCAGAGCCCAGTTTTTTTGCTATTTCAAATTCGGTATCTCCACAAGCTATTGTGACACCTCCAAAGAAAGTTTGAGCGTACTTTTCTATTAGCCAATATAACTTTCTAATCGGTTTTGAAGAATCTGTCCTAAGAAAAGAATAACCATGTGGAGAATAATAGAGCTTCTTTTTTTTGAACAAAAAGAAATAAGCAACTCTTCCTAAAACACCAGCTTTTGAAGAATGTAAATGAATAACATCGGGATTTATTTTTTTCAGTTCTTTGGTTAACTGAATTACAGATTTTAAATCTTGTAAAGGAGAAAAATTCCGTAACATATTAATTTCTAATAAATTGATGTTACTTGAAAATTCAGATTTAATTTTATCTCGATCTATTTCTTTTCGGTTTCCGCTATAAATTATCGTAGTCTCGATACTTTTTTTAACTTCATCATCACCAAAATAAAATGATAAATCATTAAAATAAGTATAAACGCCTCCGCCAAGGGCTTCAATAACATGTACGACTTTCAAAAGGATAGGATTATTTTTCGTAAAAATAGATAATTCAAATTAATATTGATTTGAAATGAGTTAACTTATTTTAAATTATGGCATGGGTTATTCTATAATAAAGGCCTATATTTTACTACATTTGCAAGGGTTTCTTAAGTTTTTTTGTTAAGAAATTGATTTCAAGATGTTTAATTAGAACAGTTTATGAAAAGAATACTTATTACCGGAGCAGCAGGATTTTTAGGATCACATTTATGTGACAGATTTATCAAGGAAGGTTACTTTGTAATCGGAATGGATAATCTGATTACGGGAGATCTTAAAAATATTGAACATTTATTCAAATTAGAAAACTTCGAATTCTATCACCATGATATTACTAAGTTTGTTCATGTTCCAGGCGAATTAGATTATATATTACACTTCGCTTCACCAGCAAGTCCAATTGATTATTTAAAAATTCCGATTCAAACTTTAAAAGTGGGATCTTTAGGAACGCACAATTTATTAGGACTAGCTCGAGTTAAGAAAGCCAGAATTTTGATTGCGTCCACATCAGAAGTTTATGGAGATCCTCTGGTGCACCCACAAACCGAAGAATACTATGGAAATGTAAATACAATTGGTCCGCGTGGAGTTTATGATGAAGCAAAACGCTTTCAAGAATCTATCACGATGGCGTACCATACTTTTCACGGTGTAGAAACGAGAATTGTGCGTATTTTTAATACGTACGGACCAAGAATGCGACTAAACGACGGACGTGTTATTCCAGCTTTTATCGGTCAGGCGTTGCGTGGAGAAGATTTAACGATTTTTGGCGACGGAATGCAGACGCGTTCTTTCTGTTACGTAGACGATCAAGTTGAGGGTATTTACAGATTATTGCATTCAGATTATGTTTATCCAATAAATATTGGAAATCCAGACGAAATCACAATCAAAGATTTTGCAGAAGAAATTATAAAATTGACTGGAACAAATCAGAAAGTAGTTTATCATCCACTGCCAATAAACGATCCTTTACAGCGTCAGCCAGATACGACAAAAGCGAAACAATTGTTAGGTTGGGAAGCGAAAGTAAGTCGTGCCGAAGGAATGAAAATTACGTATGATTATTTCAAATCGTTATCTCCAGAAGAACTTTCAAAAGAAGAGCATAAAGACTTTTCTAGTTACATCAAATAATATTTAAGATAGCTCGATTTTTTGAACAATTCGGGCTGTTTTTTTAATTAATTTCCCAAACCGACCAAGTTCCAAATGAGCGAATTAGTTTCTATTATTGTTCCAACTTATAATACTGAAAAGTTTATTAGGGAAACCATTGAATCTGTTCAAAATCAAACCTATCAAAATTGGGAAATGATTTTGGCCGATGATGCTTCAACTGACCAAACGGTTGCAATAATTGAAGAATATGCCCAAAAAGACAGCCGAATAAAACTCTTCAAATTACCTGAAAATAAAGGAAATGGTTTTGCCAGAAATACTGCTTTAGAAAAAGCAACAGGAAAATACATGGCCTATTTAGACGCTGACGATTTATGGTTTCCTGAGAAATTAGAAACGCAAATTCAGTTTTTGAAAACAAATAATTTACCTTTTACTTTTAGTTTTTATGATTCTATTGACGAAGAAGGAAATGACTTAAACAGAAGAGTTGAATCGCCAAATCCGTTAACTTATAACGAATTGTTTTTCTGCAATTATGTGGGAAATTTGACAGCCATTTACGACGCAGATTATTTTGGGAAAATTATTCTAGAAACTACTCAAAAAAGACAAGATTGGAGAATTTGGCTTACGATTTTAAAACAAATTAAAATAGCAAAACCAGTTCCGGAACCTTTGGCTTTTTATAGAATCAGAAAAGATTCTGTTTCTTCTTCAAAATTTAAATTAATCAAACACAATTTTGCCGTTTACCAAGAATTCCATGGATATAATTTTGTGTTTGCTATTTTTTTGATGATTAGGTTTTTGTATACTCAGTTAATTATAAAAAAGAAACATATAAAGAAGATTTAAATTCATCTTGAAGTCGCAATTTGCGACTTCAAGTTTTTAAGATCATTTTTAAATATAGCCCACGGTTTCAACCGTGGGAAACGTATCGAGAATATATATGCGTCACACGGTTTCATCCGTGGGCTATGTTTTTCGAAAGTTGTGATTGATCTTAGTTGAATCTTCAAGGTCACAATCTGTGACCTTAAAGAAATTATTTTTTATATCCAATTTTTACTCTTTCCTCTTCATTTTCTTTTTTCTCAGTTAATTCATCCAAATAAGAAAACACCAATTCTATATTTTTATCGTGATTCTCTAACTTCTTCTGAATTTGAAGAATATCAACTTTAATTTCAGTTGTGTCTAAAAGCATTTGTCTCACTTTCGTGAAAATCCTCATAATTTGAATATTGGTTTGAATGGCTTTGTCGCTTTTTAAAACACTTGAAAGCATTAGCACTCCATGTTCGGTGAATGCGGAGGGAAGAAATTTTTGATGTTCTCCTCTTCCTTTCTTTAAGATCACAAATTGTGATCTTAAAGAATCGTATTCTATTTTGGTAAGTTCGAACATAAAATCTTCAGGAAATCGTGATATATTCCTTTTTACAGCTTGCTTTAGAATTCGTGTTTCAACACCATAAAGTAAAGCTAGATCACGATCCAGCATCACTTTTTGACCGCGAATAAAATATATTTTATTAGAAATTGTTTCTTCAGATAGAAGAGAATGATCATCCATAAGTTTTTAAATAAAAAACAAATGTAAGATTTTATTTATGTTTTAAATAGGATTTAAATTGTTTTAGTTTACCACGATTGGTTCTTTCTAAAACTTTTTTTCGCGTGAAACTGAAGTTTAGATTTGGTTCTAGGTACAAATCAATTGCTTGTTTTATTTTTTCGATTTGTTCTGAAACTAATTCTTTTTCAGCAACATATTCAATTTCAAAAGTATCGATTTTGGTTTGTTTGATAATGAATTCCTTGACGTTTCCATCGTCCTCTATAATGCTTTTGGTAACATAATAAAAGGTCAAACCTGGCGATTTTTTACCACTTGGTAAAATTGCGACATCATTGGTTCTTCCAATAAGTTTTTTCAGAATTGGTTTTTGAGGCGTGCTTTTCTCATCCAAAATTCCGATGTCGCCAATTTCATAACGAATAAAAGGATTTGCTTTGTTGAATAGTGAAGTAATCACAATTTTTCCTTCAGTTCCGTTTGGGACAGGATTATTATTTTCATCTAAAATTTCGACAAAAAGAGTTTCTGCATTTACCTGCCATTCCCCTTGTGGATTTTCAAAAGCAATCAAATCCAATTCAGAAGCGCCGTATTCGCTGATAATGGGAATACCAAATTGTTTTTCCAGCAATTTTTTATCCGAATCAAAAAGCATTTCTGAAGTAACAAAACACGCTTTTAATGTCGGACAGATTTCATTCAGAACAATATTATTTTGTTCCAAATATTTGGCAAACAAAACAATGGAACTGGTGTATCCGTTGAGGTAATCAAATTTTTTAGTTTTGAATTTCTGCAGAAATTTTTCCAAAACTTCATCAGATAAATCAAAAACCGGAAAACGAAAACGATGCGTTAAAAAATCTTTCAAACGTTCTTTTTGATATCCAATAAAATCCATTGGAATTCCGTAAAAACGTGCTTGATACGAATGATTAAAATCAATTCCGAACCAGCCAAAACGCATAATATTGGATGCCCAAGTCAAAGCATGGGAATATTTGTCTTTGGCAAAAACAAAAGGAGTTCCGCTTGATCCAGATGTTTTGTTGAGGTAAACTGATTTTTTAGAATAACCTTTTGAAAGTCTTTCTTCAAGCGGTTTTTGCAAATTCTGTTTGTTTAAAATTGGAAGATTTTCCCAATTTTCAGCACTTGCATTTCCTGCTAATTCCTTGTAAAAAGAGTTATTGTTAAGATGAAAATCAACAATTTCTGCTTTTTTGTTTTCAAGAAAAGAAGCAAATTCAACTTCAGAAAAATGAACAATTTTATTCAATTCGGCTTTGGCTTTCTTTATAGGAAAACCATTTAATTGGAGTGAAAGATCAAAAAGTCGGATCATTAAACAGCTTCTTTTATATCATAAGGCTTAATCGATCTTAACTCCTGACCTTTATTAGCTTCTTCTTCTTCTATGTCAAAATCGTCTTGAAGTCCCAGCCAAAATTTGGCAGAATTTCCGAAATACTGGCTTAATCGTAAAGCGGTATCAGCTGTAATTCTTCGGTTTCCTTTGATAATTTCGGAAATTCTTGTCTGTGGAATTTTTAAATCTTTAGACAAACGATACGGTGTAATATTTAGAGGAATTAAAAATTCTTCCGATAATATTTCTCCCGGATGTATGTTTCTTAATTTTTCCATTTTTAATTTTTTATTAATGATAATCAATAATTTCAACTTTGGAAGCATTTCCATTTTCCCAGCAAAAACTAATTCTCCATTGATTATTAATTCTAATGCTGTAAAAATCTTTTAAATTTCCAGTTAATTTCTCCAGTCTATTTGACGGAGGAATTCTTAAATCGGTTAGATTTTGTGAATTGTTCAGCATTCTAAGTTTCCGTCTGCCAATTTGTTGTATTTCAATTGAAGGTTTTTTGACTACAATACCATTCCAAATTTTTTCAGTTTCTTTTGATCCAAATGAAATTATCATACCTTTCGCATTACTAACGTCAAAAGTAAGTAAAATAAATTATTATTTAACGTTAAAACAGACTATTTTTGCACCACAACTAAATACAACAACACCATGACAATTTTACTATTGGGATCAGGCGGAAGAGAGCATGCATTTGCATGGAAAATGACACAGAGTCCGCTTTGCGAAAAACTTTTTGTAGTGCCTGGAAATGCAGGAACTGCAGCAATCGCTGAAAACGTAGCAATATCTGCAACAGATTTTGAAGCAGTGAAAGCATTAGTGCTTAAAGAAAATATAAGTTTGGTAGTCGTAGGACCTGAAGATCCGTTGGTGAAAGGTATTTACGATTATTTTAAAAACGACGAAAGTTTAAAAAATATCCCAGTTATTGGGCCATCTCAATTAGGGGCACAATTAGAAGGAAGTAAAGAATTTGCAAAAGAATTCTTGATGAAACATAACATTCCGACTGCAGCTTACGACAGTTTTACTGCTGAAACGGTTGAAGAAGGATGTAAATTCCTTGAAACTTTACAGCCGCCATACGTTTTAAAAGCAGACGGATTAGCAGCTGGAAAAGGTGTTTTGATTATTCAAGATCTTGAAGAAGCTAAAACTGAATTAAGAAATATGCTGGTTCACGCAAAATTTGGAACAGCAAGTTCAAAAGTGGTTATTGAAGAATTTTTGGACGGAATCGAATTAAGCTGTTTCGTTTTAACTGATGGAAAAAGCTATAAAATTCTTCCGACGGCAAAAGATTACAAAAGAATTGGAGAAGGAGATACCGGTTTAAACACAGGCGGAATGGGTGCAGTTTCTCCAGTTCCTTATGTTGATGCGGTTTTAATGGAAAAAATTGAAACTCGTATCGTAAAACCAACAATCGAAGGTTTCCAAAAAGACGGAATTGAATATAAAGGTTTTGTTTTCATCGGTTTAATCAACGTTAAAAACGAACCAATCGTTATTGAGTACAACGTAAGAATGGGAGATCCAGAAACTGAAGTTGTGGTTCCGAGATTGAAGTCGGATTTAGTTGAATTGTTTTTGTCTGTTGCAGATCAGAAATTAGGAGACTTTAATTTAGAGGTTGATTCAAGAAGCGCAACAACTGTAATGGTGGTTTCTGGCGGATATCCTGAAGATTTTGAAAAAGGAAAAGTAATTTCTGGTTTAGAAAATGTTACAGATTCTATAGTTTTTCACGCGGGAACAAAATTAGATGGCGAAAATGTCGTTACTAATGGAGGACGTGTAATTGCAGTAACATCATACGGAGATAATTTCCAGGAGGCCATAAAAAAATCTTACCAAAACATAGATAAACTAAGCTTTGATAAGATGTATTTTAGAAAAGATATCGGTTTCGATTTAATCTAAAAATAAATTCAAGCCCTTTTTAATTAAAGGGTTTGGTTTTTATTTTAAAAATGAATGAGCCGTTGTATCTTGGTTTTCTGTTCCAGCGTCATCAAAAATACGTAATTGTTTAATCCAGTAAACGATTGCGCATGCACAGATGATCATAAAAATCCAGTTAATAGTGTTTGCACCAAACCATGTAATTAATTCTAAACGACGTAAAAAGTCTAGAGGAGCAAACAAAATGTTAACGAATAGGTATTGAATTCCTTCAAAAAAAGCTGTCATAATTTTAAAAATTATATGTTATTTATTGTTGTGTAATGCCTTGAAGATAAAATTCGGCGAACCAAATCTTTTTTTAACTTGTTAGGTTTTTCCTTTTAAACAAGTATTATCTTTACAATCACAAAAGTATAAAATATCCTTATGATAACAAGTGTTTTTAAAAAATCTACGCCATTAAATTATTCATTGGTTGTAATTTTAATACTGGTTTTCTTTTTTATGTTCCAAATTAAAGACCCATCTTGGGTCACTTCTTATTTTTTGGCTTTTCAAAAAGTGAGTTTGCTGTGCTTTATTTTGGCTTCTTTTTTTATGATTAATTTCATTGTAAAAAAGAACGGGCTCAGTAAAGACAACGGTTACGCGATACTTTTTTACTTATTGTTTATTTTATTTTTTCCAACCATACTTAATAACTCCAATGTTATCTATGCCAACTTTTTTATTTTATTGGCACTTCGAAGATTGATTTCGCTGCAATCTCTCAAAGCATCAAAAGAGAAAATATTTGATGCCGCATTTTGGATTTTTGTAGCTTCTTTATTTCAATTTTGGAGCATTCTCTTCTTAATATTGGTTTATGTCTCCATTATTTTTCACGTTTCAAGAGATTATAGAAACTGGGTTTTGCCTTTTATTGCACTTTTAGCAGTAGCGATTTTATTCTACATGACATCATTAATTTTAAATATTGATGCGGTAACTTTCATTCAAGAAAGAGCGGTAATCGATTTTAGAATTGATTATTTTAAGAATAATTACGAAAACGCAGCACTTTCAATTTATACTGCTGTGGCGTTATTTTTTGTTACTTCGATGTTAATGACGCTATCAAACAGACCGCAAATTGTACATTCTTCGTATAAAAAAGTTGTCGCTTGTTTTTTTATTGCGGTTTTTGTTTTCATCATTTCGCCAAATAAAAGCAACGATTTATTATTGTTCAGTATTGCTCCATTAACGATAATGGCAACAAGCCATGTAGAATATATGCAGCAGAAATTGAACAACGAAATTGTTTATTATACTCTGATTGTGTGTAGTTTATTTACTTTTTTCTCTCAACTATAATTTACTTCCGTAAGCAAGATCTCCAGCGTCGCCAAGACCAGGAACAATGTAGTTTTTCTCGTTAAGTTTTTCGTCAAGAGAAGCAACCCACAAATGGCAGTTTTCTGGAAGATTTTTTTCTAGATGAGCAATTCCTTCTGGCGCTGCAATGACCACAACAATATGAATTTCTTTTGGAGCAGCATTTTCGACTAATTTTTCATGAACGGCAACAATTGATTGTCCAGTTGCGAGCATTGGGTCAAGAAGAAGTACGGTTTTATTATTTAAATCTGAAATAGCCTGATATTCAACTCGAATCTCAAATTCATCGTCATGGTTTGGATGAAATCTGCATGCAGAAACAAAGCTGTTTTCGGCATGATCAAAATAATTTAAAAAACCATTATGTAAAGGAAGTCCAGCTCTCAAAATAGGACATAATACTAAATCGGTATCAATTTCTGTGGTCTTCTTAATTCCAAGCGGAGTTTGAATTTCCACTTCTTTATAAGGTAAAATTTTGCTCAATTCATAAGCCATAATTTCTCCAATACGTTCAATATTTCTACGAAAACGAAGACTGTCGTTTTGAACATTTACATTTCGGATCTGACCTAAAAAATGATTTAATACGCTGTTGTTCTCGGAGATATAATGGATTTTCATATTATTTATTTAGAAGATCAATAGTTTTTTAAGGATAATTGAAAAATTAATAGTTTTTTCTACAGTATAAAAGTATAAAAAGTATCTTTGTTTTATAAAAAAATAAAAACATGTTTTCAAAATTAGCATATTCTGTTTTCGAGCAAAGTATTAAAGATTATCATCAGTTTGATAATGTAGATCAGCCGATCAACAATCCTTATCCAAAAGATAAGTTCGAGCATTTGTTATATCTAAAAAACTGGATTGACACCGTTCAATGGCATTTTGAAGATATTATTCGTGATCCGCAAATTGATCCAGTTGCGGCATTAACTTTGAAAAGAAGAATCGACGCATCAAATCAGGAACGTACTGATATGGTAGAATATATAGATAGTTATTTTTTGCAAAAATACAGCACTGTAAAAGTAAAAGATGGAGCAAAAATCAATTCTGAAAGTCCTGCTTGGGCTTTTGACAGATTGTCAATTTTGGCTTTAAAAATTTATCACATGCATGAAGAAGCGAATCGTGCTGAAGCTTCTCAAGAACACAGAGATAAATGCCAGGAAAAATTAAATATTCTTCTAGAACAAAGAACAGATTTGTCTACAGCAATTGAAGAATTATTGACAGATATCGAAAATGGAGATAAATTCATGAAAGTGTACAAGCAGATGAAAATGTACAACGACGATGATTTGAACCCAGTTTTATACCAAAATAAAAAATAATAATTTGGCAGACTTGTCTAGCAAAATTAAGCATATAGCCGTCATGAGACTATCCGCAATGGGAGATGTCGCCATGACGGTTCCTGTTTTACGAGCTTTTGTAAAACAATATCCGGAGGTAAAATTGACCGTTATATCTCGTCCTTTTTTTAAACCTTTTTTTGACGGAATTCCGAATCTCGAATTTTTTGCTTTTGACGAAAAAGAAAGGCACAAAGGATTTCTAGGACTTTTACGTTTGTTTAAAGACGTGAAACAACTGAAGATTGATGCGTTTGCAGATCTTCATAATGTTTTGAGATCTAAGATTGTGGGTTTGCTTTTCGCTTTAAGCGGAAAAAAAAGAGCAATTGTCGATAAAGGAAGAGAAGGAAAAAAAGAATTGACTCGTGCTGAAAATAAGATTTTTGCACCATTGCCAACCATGTTTGAAAGACATGCAAAAGTGTTTGAAGAACTTGGTTTTACTGTAGATTTATCTCAACCTGAATTTCCTAAAAAAGCAGTTTTAAACTCAGAAATTACCGATTTAATTGGAAAAAATGATCAAAAATTAATCGGAATTGCACCTTTTGCCCAATACGATTCTAAGGTTTATCCTTTAGATTTAATGCAAGAAGTAATTGCAAAATTGGCCGAAAATAAAGATCAGACGATTTTGCTTTTTGGTGGAGGAAAGAAAGAAATCGAAATTTTAGATGATCTTGCACAGCCATTTGAAAACGTAATTAATATGGCTGGAAAAATTAAATTTCAGCAGGAATTACAATTGATTAGCAATCTAGATGTAATGCTTTCGATGGATTCTGGAAATGCGCATATTGCAGCAATGTTGGGTGTAAAAGTAGTTACGCTTTGGGGCGCGACACATCCGTATGCTGGATTTTTACCTTTCAATCAAAGTTTAGAAAATGCATTGACCTCAGACCGAAATCAATATCCAAAATTGCCAACTTCTGTTTATGGAAACAAAATCGTTGAAGGATATGAAGATGCAATGAGAACGATTTCTCCAGAAGATGTTGTTTCTCAAATCAAAAAAATGATTTAAAATTCCAAAATTAGCCTCTTTGTCAAAGTTTTTAAACTTTGACAAAGATTTATAAAACTAAAAATTTCAAATCCCAATTTAAAGTTGGAATTTGGAATTTCATTTTTTTTTATTGGAATTTAACCTAGCCAAATCTTCTCATCGCGGCATCTTCGGTAAATATAACTTTTAAGATTTGAGATTGTAGCTTGATAATCTGGAGCGTCATAACCAAAACGCTCGTGTTCCATTTGTTCTTTTTCTAAGGCTTCACAGCCTTTTACAACCTCTTTGATCATATCAATCAATGGAAGTTCTCTATTATCTGTTTTTTGAAATTTGAGTTCCACAAGTTCATCTTGCAATTCTGAACAATAATCGACAAGCTGAACAACTTCCGGTTCTTCCAAAAGCGATGGGTTATTTTTAAATATTTCACGTATTGACTTCATGTTTGTCTAAATTTTAAACTTCGACAAAGATCATATTTTTTTGCAATTAAAAGTTATTTCTTACAAGTTTAAAAAAAGATATCCCAGCACTTTCCTTTTATTTTTGTCTACAACAACTTTAACAAAGTGATTTTCTTTTTCAGTAGTTAGCAAAATATGTTCAAAATCTTCTGTAGAATTTCTGTAAACTTTGTGAACCAATTCAGATTCTTTGATTTTCTTCGATAAAATTTTAGCCGCTTTTAATTCACTTACATAAGGCCAAATATTAAAGAAACTATCAGAACTGGATATCTCTTTCATTCCGCCAGTCATTGATGAATTATATTTTTCTGTTGAAAGCAGTTTAGGAGCTTTTCTATCTTTGCTTTTTTTAATTATAAAGTAGGTACAGAATAAAGCGGTTACGACAAAAAGTAATATAAAAGTTAAACGAAGGTAGTGATGCATTTCCATGATATTTAATGTTTTAGAAGTGTTAACAATAAATGCAGCCTTTACAAATTATCTTTACGATAAAATGTATTGCTTTGAAGGCACTACTAATTTACTAAATTTTCGACATTGTTTTTAAGAAATTTTCAAAATCCAAATCGTTTTTCGCGGATTTTATAAATTGACAATCATTTCATAAAGTATAAAACCAAAAAAATTCCAATTTTATCCTGAAACTTCAGGATAAAATTGGAATTTGGATTTTTATATTTTTTCAGATTTTAACGATTAAACATCGTCATAATCCACATAAATAGTTTCAGAAGTTGGATGCGCCTGACAAGTTAAAATTAAGCCTTCAGCAATTTCGCCATCAGTTAAAATAGAATTTTTCGTCATTTCTGCACTACCTTTTGTAACACGGCCTAAACAGCTGCTGCAGATTCCGCCTTGGCAAGAATAAGGAGCATCAACACCTTGTTTTAGAGCAGCATCGAGAATAGTTTGTTTTTTTGACATTTCAAAAGTGGTCTCTTCATCATCAACCAAAACCGTAATTTTTGTATGCCCATCTTGAGACCCCTTAATTTCATGTTCTTCAGAAGAAGATGTAAACAATTCGAATTTAATCGCAGATTCTTTTACGTTTTTCTCTTTCAAGACATTAGAAACTGTATTAATCATTTCTTCAGGACCACACAAAAAGAATTTATCAAATTCAAGTTCTTTATGTTTGTTGTTCAAAACAAAATTCACAGCCGATTTTTCAATTCTTCCAAACAAAGAATTTTCCGCTTTTGCCTGACTGTAAACATAATGCACAAAAAATCTGCCTACATATTGCAATTGTAAATCGTGAAGTTCCTGGTGAAAAATAGTGTTTTCTGGAGTTTTATTTCCGTAAACCAATACAAATGAACTTTTTGGCTCATTTTTTAAAACCGATTTTATGATAGAAAGAACCGGTGTAATTCCGCTTCCTGCAACAAATGCAGCGTAGTTTTTTTGTCTTTCGGCATCTGGTTCAAAAGTAAATTTTCCTTCTGGCTGACCTACTTCAAGAACATCTCCTGCTTTTAAGGTAGAATTGGCAAACTGAGAAAAAAGACCATTTTTTACAGCTTTTACAGCAATTCTTAATTCGCCGCTGTCTGGTGCAGAACATATCGAATAAGCACGTCTAATTTCTTGGTTGTCAAGAGTTAATTTTAAATTTATATATTGTCCTGCTATAAATTTATAGTCAGATTTTAGTTCTTCGGGAACATTAAAAAGGATAGAAACAGCATCTGCAGTCTCACGTTTAACCTCTTTAATTATAAGTTTTAAGAATGAAGGCATGATAGAATTTTTATGCAAAAGTAGCAAACCACTATTAAAAGTTTAGCACTAAATTATTTTTTTTAACTTTTTTTGTAACGTTTTCCTACATTTGGTCTCTTACTACAAAAATACTAAAACCATAAACCATGATTAAGAAGTTTATTTATCTCGAATGGAAAGCTTTTATTAGGTCGGCGTCTTTCGGTAAAAATCTGACAATGAAAATTATTTTAGGTTTTTTAATGATCTATTTTTCATTAATTTTTATTGGTATGGGAGTAGGTGCATTTTATGTGCTTAAGGAAATGAATTTGGAACCGCTGGTAACTTTAAACAAATTTTTAATTTATTATTTTTTGGGCGATTTAGTAATTCGATTGTTATTACAGCCAATTCCTGTATTGAATATCAAACCTTTGCTGGTTCTTCCTTTAAAAAAAACTACGATTGTTCATTTCTCTCTGGGCAAAACGATTTTATCTTTTTTTAACTGGATCCATGCCTTATTTTTTATTCCGTTTACTGTTGTGCTCATTTTAAACGGATACGATGTTGTTCAGATTATTTTCTGGCATTTGGGTGTTATGTCTATTATTTACATTAATAATTTTCTGAATATTATTTTAAGTAATATCGATAAATTATTTGCTCTTTTTATAGTATTGATTGTAGTTTTAGGAGGTGCACAGTATTATCAATTGTTTGACATTACACTGTTTACAACTCCTTTTTTTCTAAGCTTTTATGAGATAGACGGATTATTTTTGGTTCCGATTCTAGTATTAATCGTACTGCATTATTTTACTTTTAAATACTTTCTAAAGAATTTATATCTCGATGCAGGACTTTCTGTAAAACAAGATGTTGCCTCAACGGAAAATCTTTCTTGGCTAAATCAGTTTGGTACTTTGGGAACTTTTCTTAAAAACGACATCAAACTCATCAAAAGAAATAAAAGATCAAAAACTACAATTTTCATGAGTTTTATGTTTTTGTTTTATGGACTTTTATTCTATTCAGGCGGAATTGAATCGTATGATAAACCTGTTATGCACCTTTTAGGAGGCATTTTTGTTTCCGGCGGATTTTTATTTGTCTTTGGGCAATTTGTACCAAGCTGGGACAGTTCGTATTATCAATTAATGATGACACAAAACATTCCGTATCGCGGTTACATTATGGCGAAGTGGTGGCTGATTGTGATTGCCACAGTTGTATCGACAATTCTTGCTTCGTTTTATCTTTACTTTGGCTGGCAGATTTATTTAACAATTGTTGTTGCAGCGATTTACAATATTGGCGTAAACTCACACCTAGTTCTTCTGGGCGGTGCATTTACTAAAACGCCAATTGATTTAAGTAATGCAAGTGGTGCTTTTGGAGATAAAAAAGCTTTTAATGTTAGTGCTATGTTACTAACGCTTCCAAAAATTTTACTTCCATTATTGCTTTACGGAATCGGACTTTATTTCAACAATAAAAATCTCGGACTCTTATTAGTTGCCGGAACTGGGGTTCTAGGATTTATTTTTAGAGACAAGGTTTTTTCGTTAATTGAAAAAAGATATAAAATCGAAAAATACAGTACAATAAGTGCTTACAAACAAAAGAGTTAATTAGTGAATTAGAAAATGAGTCAATTAGATAATTAATCTAAAATCTTAAATCAACAATCTAAAATTACACCATGATACAAGTAAATCAGCTTTCAAAAAAATACAACGGAACAACAGTTTTAAACATCAATAATCTAGAAATTCCAAAAGGACAAAGTTTTGGTTTGGTCGGAAATAACGGGGCAGGAAAAACAACTTTCTTCAGTTTGCTTTTAGATCTTATTCAACCTTCAACGGGATTTATTAAAAGTAATGATATTCAGGTCAATACAAGTGAGAACTGGAAATCTTTTACGGGATCTTTTTTAGATGAAAATTTCCTTATCGGATATTTGACACCAGAAGAATACTTTTATTTTATTGGCGATTTAAGAAATCAGAATAAAGCGGATATTGATGCGTTGCTGGCCAAACATGAAGAGTTTTTTAACGGAGAAATTTTAAAGAACAAAAAATATCTTCGAGATTTATCCAAAGGAAACCAGAAAAAGGTCGGAATTATTGCGACGCTTATTGGAAACCCTGAAGTTGTAATTTTAGACGAACCTTTTGCAAATTTAGATCCAACAACCGTAAGTCGATTAAAAAAAATAATCAAAGAATTAGCTGACGATCCAAACGTAACTGTTTTAGTTTCAAGCCATGATTTACAGCATACTGTAGAGGTTTGCAGTCGAATTGTTGCTCTTAATAAAGGTGAAATTGTTAAAGATATTCAGACCTCAAAAGAGACCTTACAAGAACTAGAATTATTTTTTGCGGTGTAAGAATTTCTATATTTAAAAAAGAAGCGTATTTTTACAAATGGAATATACTAAAACCAATTTTTAGTAGTTATCTGTTTTAAACTCGTACTATTGAAAAAGAATACTCTTAAATATAGTTTTACTCTCCTTTTTTTATTCTTTTTGATAGCTTGTTCTACCAAAAAAAATACCTTTTTGGCTCGAAGTTCTCACTCGATTGGGACAAAATATAACATTCTTTATAATGGAGGAATTGGCCTAGATAAAGGTCTAAAATCTATTCAAGCCAATAACGAAGATAATTTTTGGAAACTGTTGCCTATTGAAAAAATGCAGTTTGATGAAAATTTTTCGGAAGGCGAAAAAACTAAAAATCCTGATTTTGAACTGGCAGAAACAAAAGCTACAAAAGCCATTCAGAAACACTCCATGAATATTGGCGGAAGAGAAAAAAACTGGCAGATTGACGAAGCTTATCTTATGCTTGGAAAAGCAAGATATTATGATCAGCGTTTTATTCCGGCAATTGAGGCATTCAATTATATTTTATACAAATATCCGGAAAGCAATAATATTTATACCGCAAAAATCTGGCGCGAAAAAACCAATATGCGTTTGGGTAACGATGCAATTGCGCTTAAAAACATCAAAATTTTACTTAAAAAAACAGATTTAGATAAACAAACGTATGCAGATGCCAACGCGATTTTGGCAGAAGCTTATCTGAATTTGGAAGAAAAAGACAGCGCCATTGCTAAACTTAGAGTTGCAGAGCAATTCACAAGAAATAACGAAGAACGCGCGAGATATCGTTTTATCCTTGGCCAGATGTACCAAGCAGAAGGCCAGCGCGATAGTGCCATTTATTATTATGATGCTGTTATTGATTTAAACAGAAAAGCAGATCGTAAGTATATGATGAACGCTTACGCGAAAAAAGCACAAATGTTTGATTACGAAAACGGTGATAAAAATATGTTTATCGAAGCCTATAATAAACTGGTAGATAATCGAGAAAATCGTCCATATTATGATATTTTGTTTTATGAAATGGGAGTCTTTTTTGAGAAAAATAATGATCAGGAAAATGCTTTATTATTCTATAATAGATCTTTAGGAAGAAAATCTAAAGATCCATATTTGATGGCTTCTGCTTACAGAAATATCGGAAACATGTATTTTAAGAATACAGATTATTCAATGGCAGCAAAATATTATGATAGTACGTTGGTAAAACTGGATCCTAAAACCAGAGAATATACTTATATCGAAAAAAACAGAAAAAATCTGGATGATGTAATTAAATACGAAGCTATCGCAAAACGTAACGATAGTATTATTAAGGTATACAATTTGTCGCCAAACGAAAAGAAAGATTATTTCGAAAATTATATTGCCGAACTTAAAACGAAAGATGAAGCTAAAAGAATTTTAGAAGAAAAAGAAAAAGAACGATTAGCGAATATTGATCGAAATTCTCAGGCTGAAATTCCAGGTAATGGAGCCGTAAATCCGCAATCATTGGGTAAACCAGCAGAACCAGAAGGAATTGGAATGCCTCCTGGAGCAAATGACAATGCAAGTACTTTTTACTTTTATAATCCGACCACAGTTGCTTACGGAAAACTTCAATTTAAAAAAATGTGGGGTAACAGAACCATGGCAGGAAACTGGCGATTGGCAGGAATAAGAGGTGCAAATAGTGTGGCGATTAATGATACAATTTCTACCAAAGAAGTTGCCAATGCACTGAATGATACCATTGTGCCAGAAAAATATACTGTTGCGTATTACGTAAAACAGCTTCCAACTTCGCAAACAGAGATGGATAGCATTGGAAAAGAACGCAATTTTTCCTACTATCAATTAGGACTTATATATAAGGAGAAGTTTAAAGAATATAATTTGGCTAGCGACAAACTAGAACAACTGCTTCAGAATAATCCTGAAGAAAAACTGGTTTTGCCATCTATGTATAATTTGTACAAAATTTATCAAATTACAAATCCGGCAAAAGCGGAGGCTATTAAAGCAGAGATTACTTCGAAATATCCAGGGTCGAGATATGCTCAAATTATAAATAATAAGGATGACGATCCAAATTCTAGTCCCGACAAAGAATATAAAAAATGGTATAAACTTTTTGAAGAAGAACATTTCGACGAAGTCTTATCAAATATTGATAACTTAATTAACCAATACTCTGGAGACGATATTGTTTCGAAATATGAATTACTAAAAGCCAACGCATTAGGAAAAGTATATGGTTTGGAAGCGTATAAAAAAGGACTTGAAAATGTAGCAGACAATTATCCGAATAGTGAAGAAGGTAAAAATGCCAGAGAGATTCTAGAAAAGCAAGTTCCTGTTTTGGAGAAACTTAACTTTACAACAACCGATACTAAAAACTGGAAAATAGTGTATCGTGTTGCAAATACCGATACAAAAGCAATTAAAAGAATTGAAGAAGCAATTCGAGTGTTTTTGTTAGTTGAAAATTACGAAAGATTGACATCATCTTTGGATAAATACAATAAAACAGAAAGTTTTGTAGTTATTCATGGTTTAAAATCTGAAGCTTATGCAAATGATATTGCTGGAGTTTTTAGAGACGATAAAAAATATAAAATCCCAGATCAGGCAATAATTATATCAGCAGATAATTACAAAATTGTGCAGATTAAAAAGAATTTAGACACATACTTGACCCCGAAAAACCCTTAACCGCCATGTTTGAAAAAGTAAAAAAAAACGGAACTGAACAATTAGGAAAAACGAATAGAATTGTAGAAGGAACATCAATAATAGGAGACATAGTCTCTAAAGCCGATTTTAGATTAGACGGCGAATTGATTGGAAATTTCACTTCGCAAGGCAAAATTGTTATTGGGGCTAAGGGAGTAATTAAAGGAGAAATTATCTGTAACAATGCAGATATTGAAGGAGAATTTCACGGCAAAATAAAAGTACTTGAAACTCTTAATATTAAATCGACTGCTCAAATTCACGGAGAAGTAGCTGTAGGAAAACTTTCGATAGAACCTGGTGCCGACTTTACTGCGACTTGCACCATGCTAGCCCATGCAAATACAGTAATAATGTTAGAAGATGGAAAAGGAGCCGAATAATAATAGGAGAAATAAATGGTTGGCATTTATTAATATTCCCTTTCAAATGGGAGTAATTATTTTTGTATTCTCTTATTTCGGAACTTGGCTCGACGAGAAACATCCAAGTCCGAAAGTATACTATAACACGATTTTTGTATTAGCCGGTGTCGGAGTTGCATTGTACAATGTAATCCGACAAGTAAATGATATCAACAAAACAAAGTAGTTTGTATGTAAAACGCCTTGAGATAAAAGTTGCATCTTTGCACAAAATTATTTCAAATGCTTTCAAAAAATTACAAACCGTTTTTTTATTTGTTATGTCTTGCTTTAGGAACTTATATTATTCATAAAGCAGTTTTTTTCTTTAGTGAAATTAGTACGGAGAAATTTCATTACAGCTTAGAAATACAGTATTTCTTTTTCTTCGGAATTTCGTCTTTATTATACCTTATATTATTAGTAGTAAAAAAGAAGAATTTTGAAATCGTCGGAATGGCGTTTTTATTTGGAACTTTTACACAAATGTTATTAGCCTATTTAATTCTGCAGCCGATCTTAAAAAACAAAACCGCAGAGAGCGATGTTGAAAAATTTAGTTTTTTTATAACATTTGTGCTGTTTTTGTTATTTCAGACGCTTTTAACTGTCCGATTATTAAATCAAAAGCGTTAAAATAACAATTCTTTAAAACAAGGTTTAAAAATAATTTTTCATATCCTTTTGAATATTAATAAAAAATGTACCTTTGCACCAAATTTTAGAAACGTAAAAAAATAAGATTTTCCACGATATGGTGATTTCAAACAAACCACTCAGCTTTATTCTTGCAGCTTTTGTAGCTTCTCTGCCTATTATGGGTTTTGCAAATCAAGAGAATGATTCGACGCATGTTCAAACTGAAACGACTCACGAAGAGAAAGTAGTTTCACATAATGCTCATGAAGAAGGAGAGCATGTTGCTCTAGATCCTAAGGCAAAAGTGGATGCATTTATTGATCACCACTTACAAGATTCTCATGACTTTGTTTTCTTTTCAGACGAAAAAGAAAATAAACACTATGGTTTTCCATTACCAGTTATTCTTATTGATGGAGGTTTAAAAGTTTTCTCTTCTTCAAAATTACACCACGGAGAAGAAGTTGCAGAAGTTGACGGTAGCTATTATAAATTAGTTCACGGTAAAATTTACAAAACAGACGCAGCGGGAACAATCAACTTTGATGAGCACGGTCATCCATCAAACGAAAAACCATTAGATTTTTCAATTACAAAAAATGTAGTTTCAATGCTATTCGTATCAGTACTATTATTCTTCATGTTTACTGGTTTAGCAAAATCATATAAAAAAGGACCAATCCCAACTGGATTCGGTAGAGTTTTAGAACCGCTAGTAATTTTCATTAGAGATGAAATTGCAGTTCCAAATATTGGAGAGAAAAAATACCGTAAATATATGGGTTACCTATTAACTGTATTTTTCTTTGTTTGGGTTTTAAACTTATTAGGAATGACTCCGCTAGGAATCAACGTAACAGGAAACATTGCTATCACAGTTTGTTTAGCAGCCTTTACATTTATCATCACTCAATTTAGTGCAAACAAAGATTATTGGGGACACATCTTCTGGATGCCAGGAGTACCAGTTCCGATGAAAATTATCTTAGCTCCAATTGAGGTTTTAGGAACACTGACAAAACCATTCGCATTATTAATCCGTTTATACGCAAACATTACTGCAGGTCACGTAGTAATTATGAGTTTGATTGCAATGATTTTTGTTGGAAAAAATTTAGCAGCAGATTTGCCAATCTCATTAGGATTGACATTGTTTATCTCTGTTATTGAAGTTTTAGTTGCGTTTTTACAAGCGTTCATCTTTACAATGTTATCATCATTGTTTATCGGTATGGCAGTTCAAGATCACGATCATGCTCACCACCACGAAGATGAAACAGCAATTATTTAATTTAGAAGTTTAATTTTATATATATAAATAGTTATGGGAACAATTCCAACTTTAGTAGGTGCTGGTTTAGTAGTAATCGGTGCAGGTTTAGGTTTAGGTAAAATCGGTGGATCTGCTATGGACGCTATTGCTCGTCAGCCAGAAGCTGCTGGTAAAATTCAAACTGCGATGATTATTATCGCGGCTTTATTAGAAGGTTTAGCATTCGCTGCTTTAATCTTAGGAAAATAATAAAGAGAGAAATAACAGCATCTTTAACGGTTGGTTAAAGATGTTGTTACTTTTAAAAAAGAAATTAAATATTTAATATAGTTATATAAAATGGATAAGTTAATTAACGATTTTTCATTCGGATTATTCTTCTGGCAGGCTTTAATCTTGGTAATATTAATTTTGCTTTTAGTGAAATTTGCTTGGAAACCAATTATGGAATCTATTACTGCAAGAGAAGAAGGTATTAAAAATGCATTGCTTTCTGCTGAAAACGCAAAGAGAGAAATGGAAAATTTACAAGCTGACAATCAAAGAATTTTGAATGAAGCTCGTGCAGAACGTGACGCGATGTTGAAAGAAGCTCGCGAAATGAAAGAGAAAATGATTGCTGATTCTAAAAACGAAGCACAAGAAGCTGGTCAAAAAATGATCGAGCAAGCTAAAGCTGCTATCGAAAGCGAAAAAAATGCTGCAATGGCAGAATTGAAATCTCAAGTTTCTTCTCTATCATTGAGTATTGCTGAAAAATTATTGAAAGAAGAATTATCTAACAAAGAATCTCAAACTAAATTGGTTGAGAAAATGTTAGGTGACGTAAAGTTAAACTAAGATTATGGCAAGTACAAGAGCAGCAATTCGTTATGCAAAAGCAATTCTAGACTTAGCAAACTCTAAAGGTGTTGCCGAAGCTGTAAATAACGATATGAAATCAATTGTTTCTGCAATTGAAAGTAATGAAGAATTGAGTACATTTATTCTAAACCCAACTACAAAAGCTGAAGTTAAGGAAAGTGCTCTATTAGAAGTTTTTTCAAATGTAAATGGAGTAACAAAAGGATTATTCCGTTTATTATATGAAAACAAGAGATTTGAAATTCTAGATGCAATTGCATTAGGATACAATAAATTATTTGATGAAAATCAAGGAGTTGAAGTAGCAAAAGTTACAACAGCAATTCCGATGGACGCTGCTTTAGAAGCTAAAGTTTTAGCAAAAGTTGCAACTTTATCAGATAAAAAAATTACAATTGAAAATATAGTAGATCCTTCAATTATTGGTGGGTTTATTTTGAGAATAGGAGATAATCAGTACAACGCTTCAGTTGCTAACAGATTACAAGTATTAAAAAGAGAGTTAAGTAATTAGTTTTATAACACAAAAAGTGTCTAAATTATAAATTAAGATGGCGGAAATTAAACCTGCTGAAATTTCAGCGATATTAAGAAAGCAAGTAGAAGGTTTTGAATCTGGCGCTACGCTAGAGGAAGTAGGATCAGTACTTCAAGTTGGAGACGGTATTGCTCGTGTTTACGGGTTATCAAATGTACAATATGGAGAGTTAGTAGAATTTGATAACGGTATGGAAGGTATCGTATTGAATCTTGATGAGGATAATGTTGGTGTTGTATTATTAGGACCTTCAACAGGAATTAAAGAAGGATCTACAGCAAAAAGAACTCAACGTATTGCTTCTCTTAAAGTTGGTGAGCAAATGGTAGGGCGTGTGGTTAACACTCTTGGTTTTCCAATTGATGGAAAAGGACCAATCGGTGGTGACTTATACGAAATGCCTTTAGAAAGAAAAGCTCCTGGAGTTATCTTCCGTCAGCCAGTAACTGAGCCATTACAAACAGGTGTAAAAGCGGTTGATGCTATGATCCCAGTTGGTCGTGGACAACGTGAGCTTGTTATTGGTGACCGTCAAACAGGTAAATCAACTGTTTGTATCGATACAATCTTAAATCAAAAAGAATTTTACGATGCAGGAAAACCTGTATTCTGTATATATGTTGCAATTGGGCAAAAAGCTTCAACTGTAGCAGGAATCGCAAAAATGTTAGAAGAAAAAGGCGCAATGGCTTATACAGTTATCGTTGCTGCTAATGCTTCTGATCCAGCTCCAATGCAAGTTTACGCTCCATTCGCAGGTGCTGCAATTGGAGAATACTTCAGAGATTCTGGTCGTCCAGCTCTTATCGTTTATGATGATTTATCTAAACAAGCTGTTGCTTACCGTGAGGTTTCTCTTTTATTAAGAAGACCACCGGGACGTGAGGCTTACCCTGGAGACGTTTTCTACTTACACTCTCGTTTATTAGAGCGTGCTTGTAAAGTAATCGCTGATGATGGTATCGCTAAAAACATGAACGATTTACCAGATTCTATTAAGTCTATTGTAAAAGGTGGTGGTTCATTAACTGCTTTGCCAATTATCGAAACTCAAGCTGGTGACGTTTCTGCATATATCCCAACAAACGTAATTTCTATTACAGATGGTCAGATTTTCCTTGATGGAGATTTGTTCAACTCTGGGGTTCGTCCTGCAATTAACGTAGGTATCTCTGTATCTCGTGTTGGAGGTAATGCTCAAATTAAATCAATGAAAAAAGTTTCTGGAACTTTAAAATTAGACCAAGCTCAATTCCGTGAATTAGAAGCTTTCGCTAAATTTGGTTCTGACTTAGATTCTGTTACTTTAAACGTAATTGAAAAAGGAAAAAGAAACGTTGAGATCTTGAAACAAGGTTTAAATGATCCTTATACAGTTGAAAACCAAGTAGCTATTATCTACGCTGGTTCTAAAAACTTATTAAGAAATGTTCCTGTTAACAAAGTAAAAGAATTCGAAGGAGATTTCTTAGCTTACTTAAACAGCAAACATAAAGATACACTTAACGCTTTGAAAGCTGGTAAATTTGATGATGCTATTACAGACGTTATCGAAAAAGCAGCAAAAGAAGTTTCAGCAAAATATAACTAATATTTAGTTGACGGTTGTTGGTTGATTGTTATTGGAATTTTCCATTACTATCAACCAGCAACTAACAACCAATAACTATAACAAATGGCAAATTTAAAGGAAATCCGTAATAGAATTACTTCCGTTTCATCGACGATGCAGATTACATCGGCTATGAAAATGGTTTCTGCTGCAAAGCTGAAGAAAGCACAAGATGCAATCACTGCAATGCGTCCTTATGCCGAGAAATTAACGGAGTTATTGCAAGATCTTTCTGCTACACTTGAAGGTGAAGTTGGAGGAGATTACACTACGCAGCGTGAAGTAAAAAAAGTATTGTTGGTAGCTGTAACTTCAAATAGAGGTTTATGTGGTGCTTTCAATTCTAATATTATTAAAGAGATTAAAAATCGTACAGAGTTTTATGCTGGAAAACAAGTTGACGTTTTTGCCATTGGAAAAAAAGGTGGAGATGTTTTAACTAAAACTCATAAAGTTCACGGTCATCATAATGCAATTTTTGACCATTTAACATTTGAAAATGTTGCTGGAATTGCAGATGATTTGACACAAAAGTTTTTAACTGGAGAATACGATAGAATTGAGTTAGTTTACAATCAGTTTAAAAATGCTGCGACTCAGATTGTTCAAGTAGAACAGTTTTTACCGTTAGCACCAATTGCTACTGATGCAACAGCTTCTACTGGAGATTATATTTTTGAACCAGGAAAAGAAGAAATTGTTTTGGCTTTAATTCCTAAGTCTTTAAAAACACAATTGTACAAAGGTATCCGTGACTCATTTGCTTCTGAGCATGGTGCACGTATGACTGCAATGCACAAGGCAACAGATAATGCAACATCATTGAGAAACCAATTGAAATTAACTTATAACAAAGCGCGTCAGGCTGCGATTACAAGTGAGATTTTGGAAATTGTTGGTGGAGCAGAAGCTTTAAATGGATAATGTATTCCACAATATATAAAAGAAAAAGCCAGCTAATGCTGGCTTTTCTTTTTATTGGAAGTTTTATTCTTTTTTTTAAAATAATTCTATAAAATGGTGATTCTCAAATTACAATTATAAGTTGAGAATCACTACCATTTTATAAAAATAGACAGATAACTCTGCGTGCTTTGTCTTTCATGGGAACAAACTAGCTTTATTAGTCCCAATGCTCTGTTTTTTTAAGGGTTACATTTCAGCAGAATCAATCCCTTTTGCTTTGTCTTTTATGGGAACAAACAAGCTTTATTAGTCCCAGTGCTCTGTTTTTATAGGGTTACTGCAGCTGAATCAATCCCTTATGCTTTGTCTTTTATGGGAACAAACAAGCTTTATTAGTCCCAGTGCTTTCTTTTTTAAGGGTTGTACTAGCTTTCTCATTCCCTTTGATACAAATTTAGATAAGACTGTTAAAAAAAATGTTATACAATTTTTAACGAAATTTTATATATTTCACATGTTGTAATCTCAATTTTTTTTTATAATGGTTTAAAGATAAGTAATTTATAAAATACATTGTACAAAAATTCTTCTTTTTTTTCACATTTATTTTTTATCTGTTACTCCTATTCCGTACCCTATATTTTAAGTATTTTTGAATTCTATTCTTTTAAACAATGACTTTATACATAAAAGAGCTTACTACCATTGAAGATATGGAGGCTCAGATAAATACGATTCGATTTTTATATCCAAATATTTCTCTCGAAAAATATCGGTCATTTCTTTCTGAAATGCTTCCGCATAATTATATTCAAATTGCTGTATTTGAAGATGATGTATGTCTTGGCCTTACAGGATGTTGGTCGGCGACAAAACTTTGGACAGGAAAATATCTTGAGATTGACAATTTTGTTGTGAACCCCGAATACAGATCTCAAGGAATTGGAAAAATGCTTACCGATTATGTGGAGAAAAAAGCAATAGAATTGAATTGCAGTACTATAGTTTTGGATGCATTTACAGGAAATTTTGGAGCCCATCGCTTTTATTACAATCAAGGTTATGCGCCAAGAGGATTTCATTTTGTCAAAATTTTAGATGAAAAGAAATTAACTGTTTAAAAACAATCAGAAGTTTTCTTTATTGCACCAACAAAAGCACCATTAAACAAAAGAAATGGTTATTTTTGTCTTACAAACATTATTAGAATTATATTTTGGGATTATATAAAAATCTATTCAAGCAAACGGCAATTTACGGACTGGCGACAGTGTTACCGCGAATGCTGAGTTTTTTATTAGTGAGATTATATACAGGAATTTTACCTACAGCAGAGTACGGCGAAGTTTCGATCGTATTGTCTTGGATGGTTTTCTTTAATGTAGTTCTTTCCTACGGAATGGAAACTGCATTTTTTAGATTTTACAGTGCCGAAGAAGATAAAAAAAATGTAATTGCAACTTCTACTATTTCCATATTTTGGACTTCAATTTTATTTCTTTTTGCAGGCTTAATTTTCAGAAATACACTGGCAAATTTAGCCGAAGTTGATGTACAGTATATTACTTATACGGTCTGGATTTTAGTATTAGATGCATTGGTTTTGATTCCGTTTTCTAAACTTAGAGCCAATCAAAGACCAATGGTTTATGCGGCAATTAAAATTGGAAATGTGGTTATAAACTTATTGCTGAATATATTTTTCCTGATGTATCTTCCAAAACTAGCGGCAGATAATCCAAATTCAGTTTGGGATAATTTATATGTGCAAAACTTCCAGATAGCGTATATATTCATTGCAAACCTTCTGGCAAGTTTGGCAACATTTATTGTGCTTTCGCCAAATTATCTTTCGCTTGGACGAAAATTCGATCCTGTGCTTTGGAGAAAAATGATGAAATACGGGCTTCCAATTTTGGTCGCTGGATTAGCTTTTGCCGTAAATGAGCATTTTGATAAAATCTTATTAGGTTATTTACTTCCTGAAAATTTAGCCAAGTCTGAAGTAGGAGCTTATTCTGCTTGTTACAAATTAGGATTATTTATGGTTCTTTTTGCAACCGCTTTCAGATTAGGAATTGAGCCTTTCTTTTTTAGTCATGCAAAAAATGAAAATGCACCGCAGACTTATGCTGTGATTACTAAATATTTTGTGATTTTAGGATCCTTAATTTTATTAGGTGTAATTGTTTTTGCGGACGTTTTAAAATATTTATTGTTAGACAACAAATCATACTGGGAAGCCATGAAAGTTGTGCCATTAATTATTTTGGCAAATTTCTTTTTAGGGATTTACAACAATTTATCAGTTTGGTATAAATTGACTGATAAAACAAAAATCGGAGCCTATATTTCTATCGTGGGAGCAATTGTTACCTTGATTTTAAATTATTTGTTAATTCCAAAATATAGCTATTATGGATCTGCAATTGCAACCATTTCTGCTTACGGAAGCATGATGCTTATTTCTTATGTTTTAGGAAATAAATATTATCCTATTCCTTATGATATGAACAAGATCGGTGCTTATTTAGGTGTTTCAATAGTATTTTCAATAATCTCATTTTACGGATTTAGAGAAAAATATTATGTTGGAATTCCACTTCTTTTAATCTTTATGTATATGGTTTATCATTTTGAAAAAGATACCATTAAAGGAATATTGAAAAGGAAATAAAGCATTTAAAAATTTATACTTACAAAATGAAAATTCAAATTATCAATAAATCGCAGCACGATTTACCAAATTACGAAACGATTGCTTCTGCAGGAATGGATTTGCGTGCCAATATTTTAGAACCAATTACGTTAAAACCTTTAGAGAGAACTATTGTAAAAACGGGACTTTTTATAGAATTGCCAATTGGTTATGAAGCACAAGTAAGACCAAGAAGCGGTCTGGCGGCAAAAAAAGGAGTAACTGTTTTAAACTCTCCAGGAACTATTGATGCAGATTACAGAGGAGAAATAGGAGTAATTTTAGTAAATTTATCTAATGACGATTTTGTAATCGAAAATGGAGAACGAATCGCACAGCTGATTATTGCAAAACACGAAAGAGCAGAATGGATTGAAGTTGAAACACTTACTGAAACATCAAGAGGCGAAGGAGGCTTTGGAAGCACTGGAGTGAAATAACAAAAAAGAAAGACCAAACCCAATGAAGATTTTAATCTTCCCATAAAAATCAAATAAAGAATGAAAATAATTGTGCCAATGGCGGGCCGCGGATCAAGATTGAGGCCTCATACTTTAACAGTTCCAAAACCATTAATTCCAGTTGCTGGGAAATCTATCGTACACCGTTTGGTTGAAGATATCGCCAAAATATTAAAAGAACCAATTGAAGAAGTTGCTTTTATTTTAGGTGACGAAGCTTTTTTTGGAGATGATGTTGTAACAAGCTTAGAAGATTTAGCAAAAGGATTAGGAGCTAAAGCTTCTATCTATCGCCAAGATCAGCCTCTAGGGACTGGACACGCAATTATGTGCGCAAAAGAATCTCTGTCTGGACCAGCTGTAATTGCTTATGCCGATACTTTAATTAGAGCAGATTTCGAATTAGATCCTTCTGCTGACGCTGTAATCTGGGTAAAACAAGTAGATCAGCCTGATGCTTTTGGTGTTGTAAAACTAAATCAGAATAATGAAATTATAGAATTGGTTGAAAAACCAAAAGAATTCGTAAGCGACTTAGCCGTTATCGGAATTTACTATTTTAAAGAAGTTGGAGTTTTAAGAAATGAACTTCAAAATGTTTTGGATAATAATATTCAGAATGGTGGCGAATACCAGATTAATGACGGTATCAAAGCAATGATGGCCAACGGAAAAGTTTTCAAAACAGGAAGCGTTGACGAATGGATGGATTGCGGTAACAAAGATGTTACGGTTGAAACCAATACAAGAATGTTAGGTTTTCTTCATAATGACGGAGAGCATTTAGTAGATTATGGTGTGACTTTAGAAAATTCAACAATCATTCCTCCTTGTTATATTGGAGAAAATGTGGTTTTGAAAAACACTACAATTGGTCCGAACGTTTCTCTTGGAAAAGGATGTCACGTTTCAGACAGTACGATTAAAAACAGTTTGATTCAAACACATTCTCAAATTAAAAATGCTAATCTGGATAATGCAATGATTGGAAATCATGTAAGTTTCGATGGTAAATTTACAAGTATCAGTATTGGAGATTACGCTATCTTAGAGTAAATAAAATTAGCAGCGTTTCGTTTTGTTTAAAAAGTAATTTACAAATGATCAGAAATAGAGTTTTTATACTTTTGATTGCCTTATTCAGCACTTCATTTTCGGTTTTTGCACAGACAGAACCCGAAGATATTGCTATGGCAACAGATGAATATCAAGACTCATTTTATGAATCATTAAAACAAAAAGGAATTGAAAATTACGATAAAGCCATTGTATCATTGGAGAAATGTATAAAACTGAAACCCAATGATGCAGTTGCTTATTTTGAATTAGGAAAAAACTATTTAGCGCTTAAGCAATACCAGAATGCACAAGATGCTTTTGAAAAAGCAACACAGCTGGATCCTAAAAACAAATGGTTTTGGCTTGGAATTTATGATGTAAGTTACGAGACTAAAAACTATCCTCTGGCAATTGAAATTATTCAAAAAATAATTGTTTTTGACGAAGAATATAAAGACGATTTGATTTCGTTGTATATGATTACCAATCAGTATGACAAGGCGTTGACAGCGATAAACGAAATGAATGATAAATTCGGAAAATCGTCTGATCGCGAAATTTATAAAGCTCAGATTTTATCGCAAGGAAAATATCAGAATACTGAAATTGATAATCTCGTAGACCAAATTAAAAAAAATCCGAAAGAAGAATCCAACTACGTAAATCTGATTTTTTTATATTCTAAGAATAACGAAAATGAGAAATCGCTAGAAGTAGCAAAACAATTGGCAAAAGAAATTCCAAATTCTGAATGGGCTCAAGTAAGTTTGTTTAAAGGATATTTGGATGCCAATCAAGCAGATAAAGCTATCAAGTCGATGAATGTGATTTTAGCAAGTTCAAAAATCGATTCAAAAATCAAACATAGAACTTTGAATGAATTTTTGATTTATGTAAATAAAAATCCACAATATTCTGCCGATTTGGAAAAAGCCATTTCTTATTTTGATAACGATAAGGATGTTGATGTTGCCCAAGAAATTGGAAAATTTTATCATAGCAAAGGACAGTTTGAAAATGCCATTAAATATTATGAAAAAGATTTAAGCGCCAATTCAGAAACTGATCTTGAAACCAATATGTTGTTATTAGATGCATATTCTCAGGCTAAAAAATATGAGCCAATGACAAAAAGAGCCATGATGCTGATCGAAGTTTATCCGAGTCAAGCTCAATTTTATTACTATGCCGGTTTGGGAAGCAATCAGCTGAAACAATTTAAAAATGCAAAAACTGTCTTAGAAATGGGTCTTGATTATGTGGTGGATGACGTAAAATTAGAATCAAATTTTAATATTCAGTTAGGAGAAGCTTACAATGGACTGGGAGATGCAAAGAAAAAAGAGGAATACTTTTCGAAGGCAAATGAATTATTAAAGAAGAAAAAATAAAAAATGGAATCCAGATGAAAAAATATATATCAATACTAGTATTGGCTATTGCTGTAATTTCGTGTAAAACGAAAGCAGTAGCAGTGCAAGGGAATACAAGCCAGACAATTGCACCAAAAGAAGACAAAAAAGTAATCGAAAAGCATTACGATAATAAGTTAGATTTTTCGACTTTATACATAAAAGCAAGTGCAAAATATGCTGATGAAAAACAAAGCCAAAACGTTACAGCTGAAATTAGAATTGAAAAAGATAAGCAGATTTTAATAAGCGTGCGTTTCTTAGGAATTACAATGGCGAAAGCATTAATAACGCCTTCTGCTGTAAGTTATTATGAGAAAATAAACAGCACTTATTATGAAGGAGATTTTACAAGTTTAAGCAAATGGTTAGGAACGGATTTAGATTATTCTAAAGTTCAAAATCTGTTGGTCGGAGAGGCTTTTGATGATTTAAGAAAAGGAAAATATACGCAGACAATTGTAGATAATTTATTCAGATTAGATGAAGAGAAAGACGCTAATTTGAAGAAAACTTTTTTCTTAGATGGAGAAAAATATTTAATTCAGAAAGAAGAGATTTCGCAGCCATCAGAAAACAGAAATTTACAAATTGCTTATTCGGACGCGAAAACTTTTGATCAAGGAACATTGCCAACAAGTATCGAAATCAATGCCGTTCAGCCAAAAGGCAAAACAAGTATTAACTTGAATTACAACAATATTTCATTTAATGAAGAACTTTCTTTTCCGTATAGTGTGCCAAGCGGTTATAAAAAAGTTACAATTAAGTAAATTTGCAAAAATAAAAATAGAAACATGCCAAAATTTCTCCTAAGCCTAGTTTTAATTTGTGCCACTACATTTGTATGGGCGCAAGATTCTCAGCAAGAAAAACTGGAGCAGCGTAAAGCTCAAATTCAGCAGGAAATCAGAGATAACGAAAAGATGCTTCAGTCGGTTCGAAAAAAAGAGAAATCTGCTGTGAATGAATATTTAATTCAGGCCAACAAAATCAAGCTAAAAGAGAAATTAATTAATACTACGGCAAAACAAGAAAGATTGCTTAGTAATGACATGTATATTAATCAGGTTCAGGTTAATAAACTTAAAAAAGAATTAAAAGTTCTAAAAGAAGATTATGCAGAAATGATTTTAAAATCATACAAAAGCCGTTCTGAGCAAAGCCGTGCGATGTTTATTTTATCTTCTGAAAGTTTTTTGCAAGCTTACAAAAGAGCACAATATTTAAAGCAATACACTACGTTTAGAAAAAACCAAGGTCTTGAAATTCAATCGAAAACGGCTCAATTAGTTGATTTTAATGCAAAACTTGATGGACAAAGACAGGTAAAAAAGAAGATTATTGCTGAGAACCAAAAAGAGAAAGTAACTCTTGAAGTAGAGAAAAAAGAACAGCAAAAATTAGTTAATTCGCTTAAAAAAGATAAAAACAAAATTGCTGCAGATATTCGATCTAAGCAAAGTGAATCTAAAAGAATCGACAGGCAAATTGACCGTTTGATTCGTGAAGCGATTGCCGAAGCAAATAGAAAAGCCGCTGCAGAAAAAGCAAAAGCAGCAGGTTCAACAGAAACAAAAACGGCACCAGTGTCTTCTTCTAAAATTGCATTAACACCAGAAGATAAAATCTTAGCGGCTGATTTTAAAGCAAACAGAGGAAGGTTGCCTTGGCCAGTAGAAAAAGGATTTATTTCTCTAGGATATGGTGACCAGCCGCACCCGCTGCATCCTTCAATTACGGTTCACAATTCTGGAGTTGAGATTACAACAGAAGACGGTGCAAGTGCTAGAGCGGTATTTGCTGGAGAAGTTTCTAAAGTAATCGTGTTATCTCCAGTGAATAAAGCAGTTGTGATTCAGCATGGAGATTTTTTCACAGTTTATCAAAACTTAAGTTCGGTTTCGGTTAGTCAAGGAGATAAAGTGACGATTAAACAAAATATTGGAAAAGTAAGAACAAGTGGTGATACAGGAAAAACAATCATCAAATTCTTGATTCTACAAAATACTTCAAATAACAATCCGGAAGGATGGCTGCAAAGCAGATAAAATTTTGAGGGAGCATTTTGCTCCCTTTTTTATAGAATAAAGAGCGCTTGATTTCAAATTGAAATCAGCACAAATAGAAATTATTTCTTTCGTTAAGCTGAAATTATACGATTGAATTTAAAAATAGTATTTTTGCAGTATGGAAACAAATAGACAGAAAAAAATAGGCGGTGTTCTTCAGAAAGATCTGGTTGACATTTTGCAAGGTGAAGTGAGAAAAAACGGAATTACAAACTTGGTAATTTCTGTATCCAAAGTTAGTGTAACTACAGATTTATCTGTAGCAACAGTATATTTAAGTATTTTTCCACAAGAAAAAGCCAAAGAAACTTTAGAGGCAATAAAAACAAATACAACTTTAATCAAACATGATTTATCGCAGCGTGTGCGTTTACAATTGCGCCGTGTTCCGAATTTAGTATTCTTTATTGATGACTCTTTAGATTATATTGAGAAAATCGACAATGCGCTTGCAGGAAAAGAAAACCCAATCGAAAATCGTGATCTTTTAGAAAAAAGAAGAAAGTCGTAATTTGAATTTTCCTTTATACATAGCCAAACGTTATATTTTTAGCAGCAGTAAAAATAATGCTATAAATATCATTAATCGTATTGCCAGCATGGGAATCATTGTTGGCACGATGGCTTTGTTTGTGGTTTTATCCGTGTTTAGCGGACTGAAAGTTTTTAGTCTTTCGTTTACCAACGAAATAGATCCCGATTTAAAGTTGGTGAGCACTTACGGAAAGTCTTTTTTACTTACGCCCGATCAAGAAAATCAGTTAAAAAAAATAAACGGTGTTGCTTCTTACACCAAAATAATTGAAGAACGCGTTTTGTTTTTATTTAAAGACAAACAGCAAGTTACCTACTTGAAAGGAGTTGATAGCATTTATCCAGTTGTTAACGATATTCAAAAGAAACTCTTTAATGGGCAGTGGCTTAAACCAGATAGTTTTCAAGTTGTAATTGGCTATGGATTAGCTCAAAATTTCTCCATGGGAATTCTTGATTTTGAAAATCCGTTGCAGATTTTTGCTCCTAAACCTGGAAAAGGAGCCATTGAAAATCCAGAAGAAGCTTTTACGAAAACCGATGTTTTGCCTGTTGGGATTTACTCCATCAGCGAAGATTTAGATTCAAAATATGTATTTGCAGATTTAGGCTTAGTACAAGAATTGCTGATGTACAAACCCAATCAGATTTCTGGAATTGAATTTAAGTTAAAAGAAAATGCAGATGAAGGAGCAATTAAAACGCAGCTCAATTCTATTTTTAAAAATAAAATCACTTTAAAAAATAGAGCGCAACTAAACGAGTCTTTGTATAGAATGCTCAATACCGAAAACATTGCAGTTTATCTGATTTTTACATTAGTTATCATTGTGGCACTTTTTAATTTGATTGGCGCCTTGATTATGATGATTTTAGAAAAGAAAGGAAATCTTAAAACGCTTTTCAATCTAGGAACAGATATCGGCGGTCTTCGAAAAATATTTCTACTTCAAGGAACTTTATTAAGTGTTTTTGGAGGTTTAATCGGACTTGCTTTAGGGATAATTCTTGTAATACTACAGCAGAAGTTTGAACTTATCATGATTACGCCAACTTTGGCTTATCCAGTTGTTTTTACCGTAGAGAATGTTCTAATCGTAATGACAACCATTATTTCTCTAGGTTTTGTGGCTTCCTTAATTGCAAGCAGCCGCGTAAGTAAAAAACTGCTTGATTAATAACTTCTTAAGAAATATTAATTATATTTACCGCCTTAAAAAACTCCAGCATATGATTGTTTCTGCCTAATCCTAATTTATTTTTTAGAATAATTAGGATACTTACATTTACTTTTTCAGTTCAGATTGCAACTACATCTGGACCAATTTTATCATTTATCCTAAAATATCATGACAGAAACAACTATAAAGAAAAGTTTATTTTCTAAAATTTTTACAACCTTAAAACAAGCCTTAAAAGGCGACGAATCGTTTGACTATACTTCTGGAAGTATAAAAAAAGCCGTAATTCTATTGGCCATTCCGATGGTTTTGGAAATGATGATGGAATCGGTTTTTGCATTGGTCGATTTATATTTTGTTGGGCATTTAGAACATAGCAGTTTTGCCATTCAGACTGTTGGTTTGACCGAATCGGTATTGACTGTAATTTATTCTCTTGCAATCGGAATGAGCATGGCCGCAACAGCAGTTGTAGCAAGACGTATTGGAGAAAAAGATCCTGTCGCTGCTGCGAAAGCGGGAATGCAAGCCATAATTATCGCATTTGCAGTAAATAGTGTATTGAGTATTTTCGGAATTATTTATGCAAAAGACATTTTGATTCTCATGGGATCTTCAATAGAATCTGCAGAACATGGTTTCAGATTTACACAAATTATGATTGGTTCAAGCTTATGCATTATGCTTTTGTTCTTGATAAACGGAATTTTCCGTGGCGCAGGAAATGCAGCAATTGCCATGAAAAGTCTTTGGATTGCCAATATCTGCAACATCATTTTATGCCCGATTTTAATTAACGGTTTCGGACCAGTTCCAGCTTTCGGATTAATTGGCGCCGCTTTAGCAACAACAATCGGAAGAAGTATTGGTGTGATATATCAAGTGTATCATTTGTTCTTTGGAAATGGAGTTTTAAAAATCAAAATTTCCTATTTCGCTCCCGATTTCAAGCAGATAAAAGCTTTAGTAAAAATCGCTGCTCCAGGCATTTTACAATTTGTGATTGCATCTTGCAGCTGGATTTTCTTAGCACAATTAGTCGCTACAACAGGAGGTGATCACGGTTCGGCAGGATACCAGACAGCATTAAGAATTATGATGTTTTTCATACTTCCAGCTTGGGGATTGAGTAATGCAGCAGCAACTTTGGTTGGACAAAACTTAGGGGCCAAACAAATAGAACGTGCGGAGAAATCGGTTTATACGACGGCACGATATAATGTAATTTTCATGGCCTCGATTATGATTATTACTTTAGGTCTTGGCCAATACATTATTTCGTTTTTCACGAATGACGAACAGGTAAAAACCGTTGCGATTGAAGCATTGCAAATCATGAGCATTGGATTTATTTTCTATGGAATTGGAATGGTTCTCATTAATACTTTCAATGGAGCAGGAGATACTTGGACGCCAACTGGAATTAATTTCTTCGGATTTTGGCTGTTCCAAATTCCGTTAGCTTTTGTATTGGCAAAGCATTTTAATATGGGACCAACAGGAGTTTTTATTGCCATTCCTGTTGCAGAAACTGCGATTACCTTAGCGGGAATTGTTTTCTATAAAAGAGGAAAGTGGAAGAGGGTTCAAGTGTAATAAAAAATAAAAAAGGACCTTCAATATTGAAGGTCCTTTTGTTTGTAAGAAATTTACATTAATTTTGTTTTTGCATTTTTGATGGAATATAATTTCTTATGATTAAAATTAATTTAGAAAACACTTTTGAAGCAACATATGTAGGTGTCAATTTTGACCAATATATTTTTGAATCTATTCTAAAAGATGATACAATAATTCAACTTAAAGTTCAGTTTACAAATATTGAGCAATCCTTATTGCCAAATGTGTACAATTTAGCTTTTGGACCATTTGATACAAATGGAAAAATAAATGATTTAATAAATCTTAAACATAAGGACATTAATAAAGTTTTTTCTACAATTATCTTGTTTTCCATAACTTTTTTAAAAAATAATCCTCAGGTGAAAATTGGTATTGATGGTTCTGATGATTTGCGAGCTAATTTATATCATCGAATGTTTAGATATAACTATAAAGACTTACAAGATTTTTTAGTGATTATTGGTGTAGATTGGTATGTGAGATTATTAAGAAATGGAACAATTGAATTAGATAGTGAAGGGTTAGCATTTTTTAAACCCAAGCCAGAACTTTTTGATTTTCAAAGAAAAAACGGTGACCTTTACAGATATTATATGTTTAATTTGAATCAATAATGTTTAAATTTGCTACATGAAAGAATCAATTCAAAATAAGATTAATAAAATTCAGGAAATTGCATTAGCATCTGCTTCGAAAAAAGATATTGAAGGTATTGAACATGTTGTGGAAACAAATAATAACAACAACTTGATTAAATCAATTCGAAATGCAAAAGAAGCCGAACTTTTTTTTTCTGAATTAAACTTAGTTATTGATCAGGCTAAAAGAAATTCAATTAAAAATACTTTAAAATAAAGTTCAATTCTAAGTTCCATAGAAAAGAAAGACCTTCAAATTTTGAAGGTCTTTCTGCTTATAAATCTTATATTTAAACAAATTCATATCCTGCATAAACCTGTTCGATTTCTTTCATGATAGCAAATAAATCTTCAGGAGCATCTGTAGTAACCAGTTTTTGTTTGAATTCTTTAAACGAATGAATTCCTTTAAAATAATTTGTATAATGACGGCGCATTTCTACAATTCCTAAACGTTCGCCTTTCCAATCCATAGACCATTGCAAATGATTTCTGGCCGCTTCAACACGATCAATAACCGTTGGAGCAGGTAAGTGTTCACCAGTTTTGAAGTAATGTTTTATTTCATTAAAGATCCACGGATAACCAATCGCCGCACGACCAATCATGATACCGTCAATTCCGTATTCATTTTTATATTGTAATGCTTTTTCTGGACTGTCGATATCGCCATTTCCGAAAATAGGCATTGTAATTCTTGGGTTGTTTTTTACGCGAGCAATATGCGACCAGTCAGAGTGGCCTTTGTACATTTGGGCACGAGTTCTTGCGTGAATGGTTAAAGCTTGAACCCCAATATCTTGAAGTCTTTCAGCAACTTCATCAATATTGATTGAATTTTCATCCCAACCTAAACGTGTTTTTACGGTTACAGGCAAGTTGGTTCCTTTGATAACAGCTTGCGTTAAACGTACCATTAATTCAACATCTTTTAAAACTCCTGCACCAGCACCTCTGCAAACGACTTTTTTTACCGGACATCCAAAGTTGATATCTACTAAATCGGGTTTTACCGTCGAAACAATTTTAGATGACATTTCCATTGCTTCTTCATCACCACCAAAAATCTGAATTCCAACAGGACGTTCGTAATCAAAAATATCCAGCTTCATGCGGCTTTTTATAGCATCACGAATTAATCCTTCCGACGAAATAAATTCAGAGTACATCATGTCAGCTCCGTGCGTTTTGCATAATCTGCGAAACGGCGGATCACTAACATCTTCCATCGGTGCGAGTAATAAAGGAAATTCGGGTAATTCTATGTTGCCAATCTTGACCATCTTCATAATTTTTTGCAAAATTACAACTTTTTAATCGAATTGGCACAATTCGAGTGACAAAGGCTCAAAGTAACAAAGTGACAAAGTTTTTTTATAGTGCTGATTAACAGCCTTTGAACCTTTGTCCCTTTGTTACTTTGTCCCTATATTAAGACCTATAATCAAAAAATCGAATTGGTTTTCGACTCATCGGGTTAAAAACGATTGGATTTAGAATCTCTTTTGCAACAAATTCTATTTTTGGAGTTACTCTCAATTTCGCTCGAAAGTGGTCTTTTATTTCCTGTAAAAATTCAGGAGATTGGTTTTTCACAGCAATTTTTATCAAGATTTCGTCTGTTCCTAAGTCGTTGGTTGAAATCTCAATCAAATGATTTTCAATATTGTCGAAACTACTCAAAACGTCGTTCATCGCTGGCGGATAAAGCGTTGTTCCTTTATATTTAATCATTTGTTTTTTGCGCCCAACAACTGGGCCGACGCGCAAAGTATTTCTCCCGCATTCGCAAGGTTGATCATGAAATTGAACAATATCTCCCGTTTTAAAGCGTAATAATGGCATCGCTTCAATTCCTAAAGTTGTAAAAGTAAGTTCGCCCGTTTCACCGTTTTTAACCGGCATATTATTTTCGTCTAGAACTTCAACAATGATTAATTCGGGATGATGATGTCCGCCTTTTCCATGCTCACATTCCGTAAAAGCCGTGCTCATTTCTGTTGAAGCATAAGTCGAAAACAACTTGATGTTCCATTTATCTGTGATTTTTTTCGAAAGTATATTCATGGAGAAATCTTGTTCTCTCAAAGATTCTCCAATGCAAATTGCTCCTTTTATACTCGAGTTATTATACTCGATTCCGTGAATTTCGGCGTATTCAATTAATTTCAACAGGAAAGAAGGAACCGTAATTAAATAACTTGGATTGTATTTTAAAATCGAATCCCACTGCATTTCTGGAATTCCAGCACCAACTCTAATTACGCCGACTTTCAATTTTCGAAGACCTAGAAAATAAGCCAAACCAGCCATAAATTTTCTATCAATTGTCGTCATTAATTGTACAACATCACCTTCTGCAATTCCTGCGCAGGCAAACGAAATCGCTTCATTATAAGCCAATCGATCTAAGTCAGAATCGGTTAAACCAAAAGTTACAGGATCTCCTAAAGTTCCAGATGTTGTAGCGTAATCGATAATTTTATGTTGTGGGACGCACAAAAAATCATCATTATATTGCTGTAAATCTTCTTTGGTTGTAACAGGTAAAAACTGTAAATCTTCCAGCGTTTTAACTTTCGAAATATCAATGTTTTGTCCAGCAAAAAGTCTTTTATAAAAAGGAGAATTCTCGCTGATATAAGCTAAAAGTTCGGCTAATTTTTTTTCTTGAAAAATTTTAATTTCTTCTAAAGAATCTTTTTCTATTGCTGGAATCATTTTAATTTTCTTTTGACTTTTTTTAAATATTTTTCAATTTCTTTTTTCTGAGGAACCGTAGTGATTTCATGCGTTAAAGCTTTTTCAAAATTCAGCTTTGCCTGCGGAAATTCCTTTTTTTGGTAAAAGTACAATCCTGTCTTATAATATACAACCCAATAATTAGGGTTTAACGCTTGATAATTCTGGAGAAACTCAGCAGAAACGGTTTCTTTTTTTTCTAAAATCGAATCTATTTTATGATCCTCAATTTTGAACTTTTTAAAATTCTGAAAAGCAACGGTTTCCAAGAAAGGATCTTTGGCAATATTCAGATTTTCTTTCTGAAATGATTTTCCTGTATTTCGGCTTTCGCCAAAAATCGAATTCAAATCATAACAAACAAATTCACCCAACTGAAACGGATTTGCTGAAACCCAAACCAATTTTTCTTTTGGTTTAAAGATAATTCCGTGATGTGCCAAAAGCTGATTTAATGCTTTTTCATTTCCAAAACCCAAAATTTCATTTTTTAAACCGTCTTTATTTCGAAGAATTTCCGAAGCGATTTCAGGATTCACTTTTGGATTTTTAGACAGCAATTCCTGCATTCTTTCGTAACGATATTCAGAATGGCTATTGGCAATTTGTTCCTGATTTCTTTTATCGTCTTTGAAAGCTTCACCTTGAAAATGATTGGAACAGATTAATTGATCGCTGTTCGGAACAACGTAAACATCCATTTTATTGGGAGAAACTTCAATTAAAATCGCTTTGTTATCATTGGCACTTCCAACCATAATCGATTCAGAAACAAATACTTTCCTTTTTTTTGCAATCGCAATTGCTTCGTCCAGATTTTTGGCGTGCTGTAAAATTTCACGAGTTAAAATCGAAATCGGAGTTTTCGCGCTAAGGGGAATTTTAGATTTTGAAGCATTTATAGTAACCGTCAAACCTTCGAGATTCATCCCAGAAACGGCGCCGATCATTCCGGGCCAAGTGACCATCATAAACGGAAATCCTTCTTTCGGTTTTATAAAGGCTGCTATTTTATTTTCCGCGAAAGCGTCATTCACATAAAAATCAAAATTTCGCGCCAAGATTAAATTTCCATCTTCCGATTTTTCATTCCAAGCCGCAAAAGACGAGCAGCCAACTAAAGCCAAATCTTGAAGCGCGTGACCAATATCGTGCGCCGCGTGCAGATATAAACCGCGCTGATATTGCGGTGCGATATTGTCAAATTCAGTTGAAGTATATTGAGAAACGCCGTAAATTTCCGTTTGATATTCGTCGGGAACATTTAAATACAGTTTACGATTGTACCATTTTAGAAAATGACGAAGTAGTTTCTGCTGGAATTTTGACGGAATTAAATCGGTTATTTTCGAGAAAAAAATGCGTTGCTGTTTTTGCAAAAGTGAATCGGTTAGCGCGCCAGTTGAAAGTCCGATTTCTAGCGGATCGCCTTCGACATACAATTCCCAAAGACCTTGTTTATTTTTTAAAAGCGAATTTTTTCCAGAGAGAAAAACGCTGTCCGATAACTTTTCTACAACAGGTTTTGTTTGGTTAAAAGCAGTAAGATCAGGTTTATGTTTTTTTGATTTTGAAGTCCCGCAGGAAGTCAGCAAGCAGAGAAAACCGATAAGGAAGAGGTAAAAAATTCGGTTTTTCATGATTACTTATTCTGATGCTTTTTTAATTTTTTCCAGCAGATATTCTTTTCCTACAATTTCTGAGCAAGTGATGACTGCTCCAACCGTAACACCCAAGACACCGTGCATGTTAATACTTTGGCCTGTAAGATAAAGATTTTCTACCTTAGTTTTAGCCGGAATCATCGTTTTCATCGGATTATTTGAATCTTTAACATATCCGTACATGTTTCCGCCATCTCCGCCAATATAATCTCGATACGAAAGTGGAGTAGAAGTATGCACTGATTTGATGCAATCTTTTATTCCAGGGAATTTCTTCTCGATTTCTTCTAAAAATTTTGCTGCTTTTTTGGCTTTAAATTCGTCGTAACTTTCGCCTCTTTCATTTTCTTCAAAAGTCGTGTTAAACGTGTCTTCCCAAGCTTTAACATCATCATATTTCATGTACGTTAAAAACGTCATTCCATCTGCCCATTCTTCCTCTTTTTTTGACGGATTCATAGAAGCCATAAAAGTCTTTGGCCATGAATTTTCGTCGTATTCATGAGCCGTCCAAACATCATTTGCACTTTTAAAATGGTAATAATTATGATTGATATATTTGAACGTTTTCGGCTTAAAAACGATATACAAGCTGAAGGCAGAAAGGACATTTTCTAGATTCTGAATTCTATTGAAAAATGGTTTTCTAAAATTTTCTTGACCCGCCATTTTCAAAGTTGTTTTCGGTTCAATGTTCGAAATAAAATACTTTCCAGAAACAGCGGTTCCGTCTTTCATTTTTACTGAATTTACCTTCTGATTTTCAACTTCAAATTGAATTACTTCTTTATGTTTGAAGAATTCGCCACCGAAATTTTTTAACTGTTTCAGAAGCTGTTTCGTAATCTGACTTCCGCCATTTACACAACGCCACGAACTTTCGATGTAGGAATTGACAACTAAGGCATGAACGTAAAAAGGCGATTTATCGGGAACTCCGGCATAGAGAAAATTGGACCCTGCCAAAACTGCTTTTAGTTTCTCATTTTGAGTAAAAGAATCGATAGTTTCTTTCGCGTTAAGCGTTAGAATCTCATCATCATATTTTCCCTGAGATTCTAGATTGTAAAGCGGAAATGTTTTGCAAACTGATTTTATTTTCTCGCAGTATTTTTCTAGATTTTCTTTTTCTTCGGGAAAATATTGAGTTAGTTTTTCAATGAAATTTTCGAAACCTTGCGCATGCGGATATTCGGTTTTATCGTCATCAAAAGAAATAATATCAAAACCATTTTCGTCTAATTTTTTCAGATTCAAATGATCCATTATTCCAATATATTTGAAATATTGATGCAGATTCTGGCCTTCGCCCAAACCTCCGATATAATGTATTCCAGTATCAAAAATGGTTTTATCTCTTACGAAAGTCTGTAGATTTCCGCCATATTGATTGTTCTTTTCTAGTACACAAACGCTGTAGCCTTCTTTTGCCAGAATAACAGCAGAAACCAATCCGCCTAGACCGCTGCCAATTATGACTACATCGTACTGTTTTTTCATTATTTTTTCTTTAAAACAATTAAAGCATCTTCATCCGAAACAACTTCAAAATCCTTAAGTTGATTTTTTAAATGGGAACAATTCACTAAAATTATAGAAGAAACATTAGGAACTGTTTTTTCAATTTCTATTAGATAACTTTCGTCAGAAATTAAAAGTATATCATAATGATTTTCAAGAATCAAATCGAATTTTTCGAGATACGATATTTTTCTCTTTTTAAGCAAATAATTTGTCTTGGCCACCAGCAATTTTTCTTCAACATTTATATAAGAAACTATTTTTCGTTGTGGCTCCTGCAACGCCAGTAAAACATCCAATTGGCCGTAATCGTTTCCTAAATGAAGGATTTTTGCTTTTGGCGTAATGTATTTGTTTAGATTGTAATATGTTGCGAGATTCTGTTTTAAATCTTTTTTTACACTATTCCCAATTTCGATTTCTTTATAATCGTAACTGTTAATGAGCATTTTTTTGAAATAATCTGGACCTTCAAGTTCTTGCCTAATTTTGTGATATTCCGTTTTAAAGAATGAACTAATCTGTTTAGTTCTTTCGGTATAATTAGTTCCGAATGAGAGATTTTCGGGATTAATTCTTTCTAAAACAGTGACAGTAAGCGTGCTGTGATGAATAACAAAATCACCTTTTGGAATAGCTTCTGAAGCACCGTGAATCACAACTGGAAGAATATCCAAATTAAATTCTTCAGCCAAAAAGAAAGCGCCCTTATGAAATCTTTTGATAACATTATTTTCTGATCGCGTTCCTTCTGGAAAAACCATCAGAGAATAACCTTCATTGACTTTTTTGCGTAAATGCTCAACTCCGCCCTCAAGGCCTTCTGAAACAGGATAAAACCCTGCTGTTCTAACAATCCCGCCAAAAATAGGGGAGTTGTACACCCAGTCGCTTACCAGAAAAATGATCTTGGGGCTCAAGCTTCCAATTACCAAAATATCGATGAACGAAGAATGATTGGCAATAATAACCGCTGGTTTTTCGAAAGTTTCATTGAAATTATTTAAGACTTTTTTGCGAATAAACGGATTTGAATACAATACCGATTTCATAAATTTTGAAACCACATATCGAAAAGCTTTCATTTTTGATTTTTTACTAAAAGGCAAAATTGGCATTATAGTAAAACTGAAAATCGACATTACGATTCCGCCCAAACCATAATAAGCAAACGAAATTACACCATGAATAAACGTTCTTAGTTGAAACGGAGGATTTCCTTTCTTCGGACGATTGGATAAAAATACTTTGAATAGAATCGGATAGAAAATAAATGTAATAATCAGCGCAGCAAAAACTCCGATTAAAGAAACCGAAGAAATGGAAGTAAGTGCAGGATGTTTGGCAAAAATCATGGCACCAATTCCGAGAATGGTCGTGATTACCGCCAAAATAATTGACGTTCTGTAAATGGCAATTTCGTTAACTCCGTTAGTGTATTCTTTTTGCAATGCGCTGGTCATGAAAATACTAAAATCGACTCCGTGACCAAAAATTAAAGTGCAGACAATCATGCTGAAAATATTCATTTGAATACCAAATATGCCCATAATTCCTGCGGTTACAATTCCAGTCAAAGCAATTGGAATACAACTGATTATCACCAATTCGATTCTTCGGAAAAAGAAAAACAGAATTAAAATTACAGCAACGAAAGAATAATTTACAAGCGAATTAAAATCGGTTTTTAAAGTACTGAAAAACGTTTCGTTCATCTGCTGACGATCGATTGCAATTACATTTTCTGTTTTTGATGCTGACTTTACAAAAGCATCTCGCTGTTCTGGAGCAACTTTTACTAAAGTTGAAACGGTATAAAAACCATTTTTTTCTGTTATGAATTCTTGTAATTGAAGTGCTCGAATTTTTAAATAATCTTGAGCTGAAATTGGTTTGAAATCCAAATCCAAATGATCGAAAAATAAATTGTAAGTTGAAGGTTTAAAGCCAAGTTTTGCCCCTTCGGCAATTAATTCAGATTGTACGAATTGTTTTTTCTGCGAAGTCCAGAACGAATTCCATTTTTCGATTTTTTGAAGTTGTGCCGCCTGCGAAAGTACAATTCCGCCAACCGAACTGAAATTTAGAATTTTATGTTGTTGCTTTTCTTTATTTAAATTTTCGAAAAGACGACTATTATGCTGTAAAGCTTCCTCCATCGTTTTTCCGTAAGAAGCCACATAAATCGTTTTGGAAGTTAAACTGGTGCTTTCTTCCAATTGTTTTTCGGCAGCTTTTATGTCTTTCGGAATAAAATTCAGCTGAGATAAATCGTTATTGAAACCAACATCATTATACGTAAAACAGCAAATAATGGTAATGATAACGCAAAGTCCGATTAAGATTTTATTATTGTGAAAAGAAAAATGAGCCATTTTATCAATCACATTTTTCTTGTGTTCTGCCGGATTTTCTTTTGGTTTATATAAATGAGGAACAATCAGAAGTGAGAAAATAGCCGAAGCCATCACAATTACAGCAGCAAAAATTCCGAGGTCGTTCAGCGCATCTGATTTTACAAATAGCAGACATAAAAACGCCACCGCAGTTGTCGAACTGCTCATAATTACGGGCATTGTAATGTCTTTGTACAACGTTTTTACATCGCTGTTGTGTTTGTAATGTGTGAGAATATGAATGGAATAATCGATTGTAATTCCCAATAAAATAGATCCAATTCCTAATGAAATGGCCGAAATCTGTTCTCTGACGAAATATAAAAAGGCAACCGCAAACAAACCTCCAAAAACTGTTGGAAGAAAAATAATCAGCGGAATTAAAACTTTTCGATAAAATAAAATCAGGATCAGCATTAAAGTAAACATCGCAATTGAGGTTGTCAATATAATGTCTCCTTTAATCTGATTCGCATTTGCAACAGCAATTAAAGCCGAACCAAAATAACTGATAGAAGTTTTTCCTTTAAACTGCTGATTTAGATTTTCTTGAATTGATTGCAGCTTTTCAGCAAAAACGGCATTTTTTTCTGTTTCGCTAGACGGAATATTTGAAGTAATAAAAAGCAGCAATTTCTTTTTATCCTTCGTCATGACAAAACCATTTTCTAGTGTAAAATCGTCGCCAATATTTAACTGCTGTAATTTTTTTAAAGCGATAAACGAAATCCCAAACGGATCTTGCAGAATAAAATCTTTGGTAATAAATCCAGATGGAGAAATAATCGATTTGTAATTTCCTTGCACGGTTGCCGCAATACTGTCTTTTTGAAGTTTCTTTTCGATGTCAGCATAATCTTTGTCGTCTAGAAAAAGAGGCAAATTTTGGTAGACAAAATCAATAGTTTCCTGTATATTTTCTTCGTCAATTTTTCCTTGAATTCCAGTTATATAAGGTTTGCAAGATTTAGAAACGCTGTCTGAAAAAACAGTTGCCATTTCTTTTAAATCTTCGGAAGAACCGTTTTTGTCCAAACTAAAAATTACGGTGGTTTTATCGGCAAAATTTAATTGTTTTAAAACTTTGGCGGTAACATCGGTTTTGTCGTTGGTCGGAATAAGTTTGGTAATGTCTTCTTCAAACTTTAATCTTGAAGCAAAGAAACCAAAAACCACAAGCATCAAAATAGCCAAAAGAACCGACAGAGATTTTCTTCGGGTTACAAACAAATGAATGGCGTAGAAATAGTGATGCATGGTTATTTTATTTTTTTTCCATAGATAAAAGATTAGCTTTAGTTTGTCACCCTGAGCGAAGTCGAAGGGCGTTCCAATTGGACGTGGGCTTCTCCCGAAGCCTCGGGATCGCTCAGCCTGACAAGCAGGATGTAAAAAATCATTTTAATCCTTTTAATCTGTGGCAAACTTAAATATTTGTTTTGTTTTTAGAACCAAAAGCCGTCAAAAGCAAATAACTTATTGAGCCAACTAAAAGTGCAGAAACGGATGCTAAAATAAGACTTCCTACGATATATTGTGTAGCATTTTTTTGAATATCGTCGAGTGTGATTGAACTATCTAAAACCAACGGCGCATCGCTGGTTACAAAAATACTCCCAACTTGAAGCGAGGCATAAATAATAAATGGAATAAAAGGTGGGAAACTTACGTTTGACGTAAGATAGGCAATGACTTTGTTAAGTCTGAACAAAGCAGCAAAAGTAAAAAGCAATACCGTTTGAAATCCCCAAAAAGGCGAAAGTCCAATGAAAATACCTAAAGCAATTGCCGCGGATTTTTTAAAATTAGAATCTTTGCTTTCTAAAATATCTTCAAGAAAGAATTTTTTAAAACCTTTTTTTTTTGCTCTTCTTAAAAAATCTCTTGGTTTTATGTACAGCAAAGCATTAGTTACCAAAACGGTATTTAGAATACTGATTCGAGTAAAATCTTGAAACGGACGAAAGTGCGAAACTCTCTCTGCAGGATCGTACAAAACTTGAATCGGAATATTTTTAACTACAATTCCTTTCCACGCAGCGCGCACAATCACTTCAATTTCAAATTCAAATTTATTGGTGTAAAAACGTTTTGGCAACAAGCGAAGCGGATATAATCGGAACCCAGATTGTGTGTCGTCTAGTTTAATTCCAGTTTCGAATTTAAACCAGAAATTCGAAAACTTATTTCCAAAACTGCTTTTCTTTGGAACATTTTCCTGCGTCATGTTTCGGCTTCCAATCAAAAGAGCGTTCGGCTCATTTTGAATTTCTTCTATAAAAATTGGAATATCAACAGCAAAATGCTGGCCGTCAGAATCGATTGTAATGGCGTATTCAAAATCCAATTCAAGCGCTTTTCTAAATCCGTTTCTCAGTGCTCGTCCTTTTCCTAAATTTTTAGGATGATGAATTTGAGTCAGCTGTGAATATGATTTTAAAATTTCGCTTGTAGAATCGGTAGAACCGTCATTGACAATAATGACATTTATGGTGAAATCTAAAATAGAATCCAGTACTTTTTTCAGCGTTTTTTGATTATTGTACGTAGGCACAATAACGCAAAAGTTAGTAGAACTAAGTAATTCTTGCTGTGATTTCATGTGGTATTTTTTGAGCTTATTTTACAAATTGCTTCTCTTTTTCAGAGAAACTTTTAGATTGTAAAACAAAGTCTTTAAGATAATCTTTCAACGCTGCGCCTTGCGATGCATAATACGTTGTGATGAATTTTTTATCTTCTTTTATATTTTTCTTGTAGCCCGTAATACCAGGAACATCTTCCTGAACGCTTAATCTGATCATTCGCATTTCGATATTGCTTGGATCACTTTTTATTGTGGCTTCTAGCAGTTTAGCGCCTTCTTTGAAACGCTCAATTTTTTCGCCTAATTTTTTTTCAAATTTTGATTCTAATAAAATAGAAGCTGCCTTATAAGCCACTAAAATTTTATCGTCATTAGTAGAAACGCCTGAAAGTTTTGCTACAAACTCTTTGGCATTTGTTTCTGATTTTGCAACATCAGAATACATTTTGCGGATGGAAGCCAAATCTGGCGTTCCCGCAAAACTCACCCATAAAAGTAATGTCAGTACTAATTTCATAATTATATTTTTTTGTACACAGTGCTCAATTTCAGAGCAGTTGTGTCGTTAAAGTAAGTCGTGTTTTTCACTTTTACCAAACCGTCTTCAGTTGTTGTAACATCCAGTTCCAATCGTAATTCTGGCGTAACTTCAGGATTAATCAGAGCCATGAATTTTACATTTGCCAAAGACTGAATCATCAATGAACTTTTTGTAATTGATTCTGTCAGTTCTTTGATAATCTGAATCATACAAACACCAGGCATAATAGGATTTCCAGGAAAATGCCCTTTAAAAACCTCATGTTTTGCGTTGACAAAAATTGTAATATTATATTTTGAATCGGATATTTTTTCTTCCGATAGTATTTTATAAAAATCTTGTAAAATCATATTTTTATTTTGTCTTGAATGTATAGCTAATACCAATCTGGAAAACTTGGTTCAAAATTACATCATCGTAATAATAATCATTATCATTATGATATCCATTATAGCCATAAATATCAACTAATCCCTGCTTAATTCTCGCTTCAAAAGTCAGTCCGTTTGGTAAGGTATAACCAACACCGCCAACTATTGCCAAGTCAAAATCTTCTGGCTCAGAGTTGATATAATTATCATCAACTTTTAAATCTAATGACGGTCCTGCCAAAACATGAAATCCACCACCACCAAAGTTAAATTTAGCAACGGCTCCGAGCGTTATATAATTCAGTTCGTAATTTATAGAATGGTAACGGCCATCTTCAAAATATCTTCCTTTATCACCTTGTCTTGAATAAGTTATCTCAGGTTGTACAGAGAAAAGTTTATTAAATTTAATATTTACTAATCCACCAACATAAAAATCTGTTTTCGAACTATTGTCGTCAACATTGGATAATGTCGATACGTTCAAACCGCCTCTAAGTCCAGGGCTAGCCTTAACCTGCGCATTTGCTTGGATTCCGATAAATAAAACAAATGCAAGTACAGCAAATTTTCTCATTTCTAATTGATTTAAAGTTTATGGTTAGTTTATTTTTATTCTGATTTTAATTGTTGCAAATCAATTTTCAGCTTTATATTCTGATGGATGATTTGAATCTTCTCAGCAAAAATATTGTTTTCTGAATTGAAAAGCAGTGTAAATTTTTCTTTTGTTTTGGATGCGTGAACGATCTTTTCAAGTTTTTGATCTTTTTTCGAGATAAAAATATAATTATCACGTTTTCCATCTGCCGATTTATAAATGTCAGCAGATTCATTTTCAAATTGTTCCTGAATCTGATATTCCTTTTTAAGAAGCAATCTGAAATCTTCTTTTAAAGTATGGATTAAAATTTTTCGATCTAATTCTGAAACGATAGAATTGACTTTAAAATCGGTTTCAGAGATTTCAAAATCCATTAATTTATTTCCGAATTCGGTTGTAAAAACCACTCGATGCGTGGTGTCGTTTATTTTCTTGGCAATGAAAATTCCAGACAATTCATTTCCGTAAACGCTAATATTAGTTTTATAAACATAATCAGCTTTTGAATCTGTGAAATACGGAACCGTGTAAGACGTTTTGTCTAATTTTTTGGGCGTATAATTTTTTGTGACCGAGCCGCAAGAAATTAAAACAATTGCCAAAAAGCAATTAATTAGTAAAAACTGAATCGTCGATTTTTGCATTGATCACTTTATTTTTAAGTACAATTCGGGTATAATCTTCAGATGATTCTAACAATTTTACCTGAACAACTGTTGCTTCTTCTTTGTCAAAAGTCAATTCGATTTGTTTGATGTATTTTTTCAGAGTCGCATCTTTCGGAATAAATTTTGCCAGATTCTGACCTTTCAATTTAAAATACGAAATCGTAAATTCTTTATCATCAAACATATTGCCGCTCACACTTCCCACAATCAATTTATTGATTCGGGCGAAGATTTTACTGTTTCCAATATCAACCGCGCTTTTCTTTCCTTCGTCATTAATCAGGATTTTTCCGTTTTTGAAAGTGATGCTGTAATTGTATGGCTTTTTGTATTGCCATTGCAAAAGAGCAGGTTCTTTAAAAATCATTTTTCCTGAAGTTTCAATATCTTTTGATAGAAAATCCAAATGTTTATACTGAAAAAAATCAGTACTTAAAGTTTTAATTTTTTTGGCCACCACATTGACATCTTCTTTAAATTGAGCAATTTCTGCAGCAGACATTTTTTGTTCTTGAGCAAACAAACTGCCTGAAATAAAAAGAATTAATAGAGCTATTTTAGTTTTCATATTTTTTTAATTTTTGCCACTCCCGATAACTATTGGGATTAATATTTTTTATTAAACACATAGAAACATAGATTTTATTTTCTTGTGAAAGAACATTGAAAGAAACTAGTTTCTAACACATAGCTATGTGTGGTTATGCAAGTGAAACGCCTTTCCTGCGTACTGAAAAACTATGTTTCTATGTGTTTAAATTTAATTACACTAATGGATTAAATTAAGTTTTTTATAAAAATCCGTTTTCATCCGCGTCTTCGCGTAAGCGAATCTGTCTCATCCGCGTTCAATCTTCATAAGCTTTAAGATTCAAAAGTTCTTCAATCGAAACGACTTGATACTTATTTTGTTGTAAAAATTGCAAAAACTGTTCCAAGACCAAAACCGAATGTTCGCCCGTATCATGCAAAAGTACAATTCCGCCGGGAGAAATATGTTTTTTAATTCGATTCAAAATCAAATCGACATTTTTTGTTCCTCCGTCAAGCGAACGAATATTCCATCCGATAACTTTATGCCCAGTTATTTTTAAAGCTCTGCGAATCGAAGGAGTCGTAACTCCATAAGGCGGACGAAAGAAGTTGATTTTTTTGGAAGTGAATTTCTCCAGAAGTTCATTTGTTTTATGAAGTTCTTCGGTTATTTTTTTAGCATTATAAAAATCAAAAAACTTAGAATGCGAGTACGAATGATTTCCAACCAAATGACCTTCGGAAATTACTTTTTGAAGAATTTCAGGATGTGTTTCGATATTTTTTCCAATGCAGAAAAAAGTTGCTTTGGCGTTGTATTTTTTCAGCAATTCTAAAATTTCCAAAGTATAAACGCTCGGACCGTCATCAAAAGTAAGTGCAATTTTACATTCTGTTTCTAAAGGATTATTGCAGAAAGCTTTTACATGATAATTTGAAGAAATGCGGGCAGAACCAAAAGCATTTATTCCAATCCAAATTAGAATTATAACTACGAACCACAGAAAATGAATTGCGTAATGAAGCTTCAAGAGAAACAATGAAAGCAATAAAAAGATAAAAAACAACGATATGTTTTTGTGCGTTATCATTTTGACAGCAGCGTAAAACTATGGTTTTTTCCGTTTAATTGATTGTATAATAAAATCGTTTTGTAATTCGGTTTTTCAACTGCATTTACTTTTACGATTTCTGGAATTTCTTGTGTTTTTAAAATATTAGAAGCCATCCAAAAAGCAAAAGCCGAAGCCGTGTCATATTCGCCACTCAAATGTTTGTAATATAAAACAGGAGTTTGAGCAAAAGAATTTTCAGCAAGATTTTTATAATAGTTTTCGAAATTGGCATTTCCGTCAAAACCTAAAACTAGGGCGTCAATATCTGAAATTTCTAAATTATTTGATTTTAGAAAAGATACAATTGCAGTTTCAACTTCATTTTCATCTAAAGTATTTACAATAGAAACATCCAAAAGTTCAGCGTACGTATTGTCTTTTCTTTCATTTTCTAAAACGAAAAAACTCGCGCCTTCCCCATAAACTGCTCCGCTTGTCGTAGAAGTTAAAACCTCATACGGACCCGAATTGTCTTTTTTAATGCGGCCGTTTAGTTTGAAGAGGGCAGTAGTATATTCGCCGTTTTCATCAACGCCGCCCACTAAAATAGAATTCGCTTCTTCTTCTTCAATCTGCATTTTCGCATCAATAAGAGCTGATTCAAAAGAAACTGCACCATTCACGTAAGTAAAATTATAACCTTTACATTGCTGTAAAAGTGCAATTTGTGCACCAACTGTATTGTGAGTCGACTGAATAAAAGAGGTCGGAGTTAAAAACTCTTCGTTATTATCTAAAATGCTTTTCAGGAATTTTTCAGAATCTTCGATACAGCCTAAACCCGTTCCGGTGATAATGGCATCGACATTTTCAACATTTGCATCTTTCATGGCCAAAGCCGAAGAGACGATTCCGTTTTTTACGCCTTTCGCCATGCGTCGGCTGGCAGCTGGCGAAATATATTCTTTGTATGCTGGCGGAACAATTGCCAGTACATTTTCGTCATGATTTACAACAGCTTCTTCTAAAAAAACGGTATCAAATGTTTTTTGAGTCGAAATACAGCCTACTCCATTTATATATGTTTTTTTCATTAGCTTTTTGAAAATATAAGGGTTGAGCAGTTTCCTCCAAAACCAAAAGAGTTGGATAAAACATGTTCGATAGTTTTATTTTTTAAAGATGTCTGTGGTTTCAAATCGAATTCTTCCATCGGAATGTCAGAATTCAAGTTCGGATAAACCACATTATTTTGAATGGCCAAAACACTGTACACAGCTTCAATCGCAGCCGCAGCCGCTAAGGTGTGACCTGTAAAAGGTTTCGTAGAACTGAAATCAGGAACTTTTTCATCTTCATAAATTCGAAGCAAAGCTCTTCCTTCAGACAAATCATTATTTGGAGTTGCTGTTCCGTGTACGTTGATGTAGTCAATTTCAGAAGGTTTTATACCCGAAACTTCAAACGCTTTTTTCATTGCCAAATATGCTCCGTCTCCATTTTCTGAAGAGGCAGTTTGGTGATAAGCATCGTTTGCATTTCCGTAACCAGAAACTCTTGCCAAAACTTTTTTGTTTTGTTTCGCAACAATTTCATCCGATTCTAAAACTAAAAATGCGGCCGCTTCTCCAAGATTTAACCCTTTTCTGGCATTGTCAAAAGGTTTGTTGTAATCGTCCGATAAAATCATCAAAGTCTTAAATCCGTTGATGGTGAATTTTGCCAAAGCATCGGCACCGCCCACGATTACGCGATCTAATTTCCCCGTTTTGATTAATCTCGCACCCAGCATAATAGAATTTGCCGCAGAAGAACACGCCGTACTAATCGTCGTCACCATTCCTTTTAAGCCTAATTCCTCAGCAATTTTTTCAGCAACATCTCCGCCATCGTGGCAAGTAATGTATTTTACCAATTCTGGTTTTTCGAAATAATCGTAATAATGTCTTTCCGTCATGTCCATTCCGCCTACGCTTGTAGCAGAAATAAGTCCGGTTCTAAATTCATTTATATCGGTAATGTCAGCATTTTCAACAGCTTGTTTCGCTGCCAAAGTGCCAATCATAGCGGTTCTGGAGAAATTATTATCCTCATTTAACTTCAGTTCCGCAACAAGATCTTCATTGGTTTTTTTGATTTCGCCAACTTTAATTACATCTGCGTGAACAGTCGAAATATTTTGAATACGAGATATACCAATTTTGTTTTCGATCAACGAAATATAATTTTCCTCAACCGAATTCCCAATCGCAGAGATAATTCCCATTCCCGTTATAGCAACACCTTTCATCTAATTTTAGATTTATGATTTTAGATTTTAGATTGTTTGAACTTTGTCAAAGTTTGAAACTTTGACAAAGTTGAAAGATTTTTAAAATTTAGATTTTAAGTTTCAGTAGAAATCTAAAATCTGCAATTATTTAGTTCTGTTAGCGCTAATATACGCCGCCATAGTTTCGATTGACTGGAAAATAGACTTTCCTTCTTTCGGGTCAACTAATTTAATTCCGTAATCTTTATCTAAAATCACGATCAATTCAAGTGCATCAATCGAGTCTAAACCTAAACCGTCTCCAAACAAAGGATCGTTATCAGCAATATCTTCAATTGTGATATCTTCTAGGTTAAGAGTCGTTATGATTTTATTTTTTAATTCTTCTTTTAATGCTTCCATGCTTATTTATTGTATAATGTATTGATAGTTTCGTTTATATATTTCTCGTTTTCTTCTTTGCTGATGATGCAAAGAAACGCTTTATACTTGTCATTGTAAAATTCTACCCAACCGCACAAAACGGAATCGGCTTTATTTGTGTTTAATAAAATCCCTGAATAGTTAAACAAAAATTCAGAATTGAAAGCATCAAATATAAAAAAAGAATTTTCACTTTTCAGCTGATGACGAATACTTATTTCACCCAAGCAAATATTTGGCAGCGTATACACAAAAACTGCCGGACTCGGAAAGTAGTTATCTTTGTCTGAAATGGATTCCTGATATTTTACATCGGTATCTAAACTCGAAGATTTATTGGCCAAAACCAAAGCAATATTATTTTCCTGCTCCGTTGAAGTAATCGGACTCAAGAGCAATTCTGATCCTAAAAAAGCCAGTTTGCTCAAAGCATCCATTTTGAAAAACTTTGGATACTGCATTTCAAAATTACGATACGCTTGTTTGGCGAAATCTGCAAAATCGGTTGGTTCAATTTTGAATACAGAAGTTCCGTTGAGAACAATTTCGTTGTTTTCGATTTTGATGTAGGATTGTATGTTGGTTTTGTTTTGAGTCATTTTTTTAATTACGGATTCATTATGAAGACCAAAGATGAATAATTTTATTTACGTTCCATTCTCTAGCTTTATTTTCAATTATAACTAGAAAACCTCTCCCACATGTTCCACCGCCACACGAAGCGCCGGCTGATAAAATTCCTGATTTTTTTGTTTTATCAAATTGAATTCTGGATATAAAAATAGTTCCAACTGGTATCGAAGAATTATTATTATCATTTAAGTTCCATTCTTTTTCATGAAGATACTTGGAAGTACTTTCAAATCGAAATTTTTTATTGTTTTTAAACGGTTTTAAATCAAATATAAATTCGTCACCTTCTTTTAAAGTGTCATAAGTAAAGTTTGAAAGCTTAACTTCTTTAGAAATCATTTCTGTTTCAAAAGAACTAATTTTTCCAACTTGATCGTAAACCCCTAACAAAATTCTTTTTTTATCGTTTTTTATGCTGTCTTTATTACGCCAATATTCTTTCAATTCAGTTGCATGTCCTGTTGTGTCGATTTTATTTGTTTTTTCATTGAATTTTGGCGAGGGCGGAGGAAGAATAATTCTTCTATCTATATAAATTGAATCTACAATTTCGACAAAAACACTATTTAAAACCTTTTTTTCAAATTCAGATTCAGGCACTTCTTTCTTCTTACATCCAAAAGATGAGAGAAGAACTAGAGTTATAAATATGAATTTTGATAGTTTCACTTCTTTTTTAAATATTTGAACTTGTAAATTTTCCTTACAAGTTGATTTTTTTTTGAACTGTTCGGAATTTCCGAACAGTTGAATAATTCGTAAAAATTAGTGCAATTAGTGTTTCACTTTCTCAAAAACCACAGCCGTATTACAGCCTCCAAATCCAGAAGCCGTTTTCAAGAAATATTCAATATCCTTTTCTTCATTTTTTGCAATCACATTAATAGTTTCGCTTACGCCGATTTCGTCAAAACCTTTTGATTCAAAAAGTTTATTTTGATTGGCAGATTCAATCGCAATAACAGTTTCCAATAATCCCGAAGCGCCTAAGGTGTGACCGTAAAATCCTTTTAAACTATTTACTGGAACGTTTTGTAAATCTAAGCGATTTAAAGCAATCGCTTCCATTTCGTCGTTATAAGGAGTTGCCGTTCCGTGGGCTGAAATATAATCTAATTGGTTCGCTTCAATTTGAGCTTCTTTCAAAGCATTCTGAATACTTCTAAACAAACCTTCGCCTGTTCTTGAAGGTCCAGAAATATGATTCGCGTCGTTTATCGAACTATCTCCAATTACTTTTATTTTGGCGTTTTTGGCTTCCGCAGAAACTAAAACAGCGGCAGTTGCTTCGCCCAAACTTACACCCGTTCTGTTTTTAGAATATGGTTTGCAAGGCGCGTCACTCATAGCCTGAAAAGCATTAAAACCAGACAAAACAAATTCTGAAACTTCGTCACCAGCAACTACAAAAATATTGTCATAAAGTTCGGACTGAATCATTCTTTTCGCAACAGAAACGGCTAAAATTCCAGAAACGCAAGCATTCGAAACGACAATTGGCTGTGTTTGAAACTTGAAGAAATCGGCAACGTTTTTTGCCAAAACATCTAAATGCGCGTTGTTAAAACTTTCTTCAGAATTATGTTGCAAAGCAGTTACATTTCCTTTTGTAGTAGAAAGTATAAAAGCAGTTTTTGAATTTAATTCGACTTCAGCATTTTTAATAATCGGCTCTAAAGCCAAAATCATCATTTTTTCTAAGCGGGAATATTTGGTTTCCGTGCTGATTTTTGCAAAAGCACTATTTATTTTTTCATCATTAATAATCGAAGCATAAAACGGATTTGGCATCAAAGAAACATCATTATGAAGCTGAATTCCAGAATCGCCACGAAGAATGGCTGCGATGTTCGATTCCACATCAAAACCTAATGGCGTGATACAATTCGTTTCTGTAATGTATATTTCTCTTATCATTTTTGATTCTAATTTCGTGAAATTTTTGCTCGCAGATTTGGCAGATTAAGCAGATTTGCACGGATTTTAATTTTTTTAATTCGTGAATTCGTGGCTAAAAATATTATTTCAACAACCCAACTTTCCTCTTCCATTCCTCATAAAAAGGAGGATTCGTCAGCATTAAATTGCCGTCTTTATCTAAAAAGACCTGAGTCGTTTCGCCTGTGCAAGCCACTTCTCCTTTGTCATCAATAATTTTAAAACGGTAAATCATTTTGGCAGCAGGCGTGTCAACAACGGTTGTTTCAATTGTTACCACATCTCCATAACGCAAAGACAATTTGTGTTCGCAGGTCGATTTTACAATAGGCGTGGTATAACCAGTTGCAGCAATATCCAAATAGGTAAGTCCGTGCTGACGCCCAAACGCTTCTCGACCATCTTCGAAATACGTGATATAATTTCCGTGCCAAACAATTCCAAGCGGATCTGTTTCATTAAAACGAATCCTGATTTCGTGTGAAACGGTCAAATCTGTAGCTTCTTTAAACGGCTCTTTTCTTTTTATCATAAAATAATGCGATGGAAGTGGTGATAATGAAAAACAAAAATAATAAAGTTATTCTTGGAATAATTTCTAGGAAAGAAACGTTTCGAAGTAAGACATCATAAAAAGCTTCTAATCCCCAGTTCATTGGAGAAGATTTTGCGATGTACTGCATGATTGTCGGCATGGCAAAAACAGGAACCCAAACGCCTCCAATTGCAGCTAAAATGATCACGCTTGTGGCACCGAAAGGAGCAGATTGTTCTTGTGTGCTGGCGACAGTTCCTAATAAAATTCCGAAGCCGATTGCTGCAAAACCTGAAAACAAGGCCACAACACTAGTCAAAAAGAAATGCCCTTCGATATTCAAAGAAGGCAATCCGATGGATGGAAATAAGAAAACGGCAACGGCAACCATCATATAAAACTGAATCATACAAATGATCGAGTAGGTGATGGTTTTTCCAATAATCACAATTAAATTAGAAACCGGATTGGTTCTTAATCGAACAAAAGTTCCTTGCGATTTTTCTTTTACAATATTGATCGATAAAGGAATCACAATAAAAAAGATGGCAAAAAGTGTCCAAGCCGGAACGTTATGCTGCACCGAATTTGGTCGAACTTCTTTGTTGTTGATTCTCGGAATTATTTCTTTGAAAGTGATAAAGTTTTTCTGCTCAAAATCGATTGTTTCTTCTCCTAATTGTTTTTGAAAAGTAGCATAAATCGATTTGGTTTCAATCTGCGAAATCATTTTGTCAATCGAACTCATCACCGCATTTTTAAAACTCATTTGAACCGCGGGATCAAAATACAGTTTTACTTCTTTTTCTTTAATGACGCGTTGAGGTTCGGCAGTTGCAGTGCTATCGGTTAAACCTAAATTGATGACAATTTTCTCCACATTCTGTTCGACTTTTGCCTGTAAATCAGAACTTAGATTTTCTGGAATTACAATTGCCAGCTGAAATTTTCCTTTGTACACATTTTCTTTGGCAATTTCTTCCGTGATTGGTTTGTTGTCGATTTGTGTTACAACGGTAAAATATTTACTTTTTTCTAAATTTTCAAAAACAGTTTTAGAAACAGACCCTTTGTCTTTATCAACCAAAAGAATCTGAATTTTTGAATCGGTTACCGCTTTAAAAGTGCTATCTTGAATTAAGGTTACGGCAATGACCAAAACCAAAGGCATGACAAATAATATAATCAGTCCGCCCAAATCTCTTTTGAGCAAAAGGAATTCTTTTACTACCGACATCCAAATTTTATAAACCATCTCTCAAAGCTTTACCAGTTAATGAAATAAAAACATCTTCGAGATTTCGGGCCTCTTTTGTAGCTTCAATTAATGCCGACGGAGTATCTTGCGCATAAATCTGTCCCTGATCTAAAATAGCGATTTGCGTACAGAAATCTTCGGCTTCAGCCAAATGATGCGACGTATAAATAATTGTTGTTCCGTCTTGATTTAAGGCTTTTAAATAATCAATAATGGCAGTTTTAGAATGCACATCGACACCAACGGTTGGTTCATCCAAAAATAAAACTTTCGGTTTATGAAGAATTCCTGCAATCAGGTTGACGCGACGTTTCATTCCGCCCGAAAAAGTCTGAACTTGTTTATCGGCAAATTTCAATAAACCCAAAAGATCCAAAGCTTCAATGACTTTTTCTTTTAAATCAGAACCTTTCAAACCATACATGCTTCCAAAATAAAGCAGATTTTCTCTAGCTGTTAAAGTCGGATACAAAGCATATTCTTGAGGAACAACGCCTATGATTTTTTTAATTTTTGAAGAATGATGCTGATAGTCTAAACCATCAATGGTAAAATGTCCCGAAGTTGGTTTTACTAATCCGCAGAGCATGGAAATCAAAGTGGTTTTTCCAGCGCCGTTTGGACCAAGCAAACCAAAAATCTGACCTTCATTTATATTTAGCGAAACGTTGTTCAAAGAATACATTTCTGCATTTTTGTACTTTTTCGAAAGGGATTCTATTTGAATGATAGACTGCAAAATATTGTTTTAGCTGATCGCTTTTTTTAATTTTTTGAAAAAGATTTCTTCTCTGTTGGCAATGTCCAAAAGTTCATCGGCAATAGTGTTGTAGGCATCTTCTTTGGCACTTCTGTTTTTGTAAATACGCGAAGCTTCAACAGCAAAATCTCGCCATGAATCGCCAATTTGAGTCATTTCTTTAGAAAGTTCTTTCAGTTCTTCGTTACCCAAAATAACCGAAGCTTCCTGTAAAAATGCCGCATAAATAAAACGGAAACCGCCGCCGCCAGTTCCAATTTCTTCTTGCATACGAACCATTTGTGCCAAGTAATGATTGGCTTTTCTAGTTCCGTGTTTTAATGGCCATTTTCTAATTCGTTTCGAAACAAATTTAATGCCGCGGACACCCACAATTGGCATTGGCGCCAGCATATCTCGACACGTATTTTTGATTCCTTTAATGATAGCGCTTTTCAAATCGACATTATTTGGAATCTGAATTGGATAGTACATTTGTCCGCGAGGAGCGAAAGCGCCTTTCGCAAAACGAACTTTATCCATTTCTTCGTGCGTCAAAGTTGTAACGGTTTCCATTACAGGATCGCTCACTAAATATTCGGTTTCGGTTTTTCCGTAAACGACTAAATTGTGTGCGTTGAAATGAAAACGATATTCGTCTGGAAAATAACTCAAATTATAAACACCAACTTGCAATCCTGTCGGAATATTATTTTTTAAATTTTCGTCCAAAGCCTTGTTGGCATTTGAAACAGAAGAAAATTTTTGTCTTTTTATTTTTAAATTTAATCGATTGGCTACTTTATTAAAAATCTGTCCAGGCAAAGTTCTGTAACTGATTGCCGGTGCATAATTGACTTTTATAAAAGGCAGATATACAAAAAATAATCCAGAGCCAATACCAAAAACCATCGGTTCGCTGATGTTTAGTCCGCTGTTTTTTAGCAGATTCGACGCTACTCCATTCTCACAATGAGCAGACTGATGATGTGTGAAAGTTAATTCCATTATTTGGTAATGCTGTTTTTTAATTCTTCGATTGAAATTTCAAAAGTATCGGCGTATTTCTTCAGGATTTTATCGCTTAAAGTGGCAAAAACACTCGGTTTAAAATGTCTTTTTACGCGCCATTTCCAAAATCCGACATAACTTGATAAAATCGTAAGATCCATTTTATTGACTTCCATAAAATATACAATCGGACTTGATTCGCCATTTAGAACTTGCTGTTTCGCATCGGCAATTCGTTCGTTAATTTCATCAATAGAATTAGAAAGTGCAATTGTTTTAGGTTCCCATCCCGTACTTAATGTTGTGGTATAATTACCGTTTTCATCTGTTGCGTACAAAAGTTCTTTAACGTTGTTTTTCGTTAAATTACTTTGATCCTGAGGTACATTATCTTTTTCCATTACCTAGTTTTATTTTCAAGTGGAATTGTTACGAAGCCGAAATTGTTTTCTGAATAAACAAATTAATTTCGCATTCTAAGAGTAATTGTTCTTCGACAGCGCTTTTACAGCTCATCGTGCATAAAGTGTAATCATCGCCCACGAACTTCGAAACAAGATCGGCTTTTGTAATTATCGCGTCTCCGACTTTTGGTAATGTATGAACTTTTACATTTTTCAAAGCACTTATAAATCCGATTACATTTACGTTTTCATTTTCTAGTCCGCTTTCGTCAAAAAAATACTTTTTCCCAACAATTGCCGAACACGTTTGCGCTGTATTTTCGATTAAACCTGCTTCTATAAAAACATTATTTTGTACAAAAATATTGTCTTTTTTGATTTCAAAAACTGTTTCAACAAATTGAGAATCAATATTCAAAATCAAATCCACCATAAGCATTGGTGCTCGGTGCGGTAAATAATTTTGTATGTCGACAGCAGAAGAGGTTTTCATTCTTATTTTATTTTGCCAAAACAGTTTTCATTTGTCCTCTGGCAATTTCTTCATTATTTAAAGTCGTCACAATATCAACCAAAGTAATTCCAGCAAATTCTTGCAAAATCGTAACTTCAGACTGAATATTGTCGTTTAGTTTTGGAAGTTTTTTAATTTCAATTTCTTTAATAGAACCGATGTAACCTGTTGGTGCGGTTTCGTTTCTTAAAAAATATTGATATCCTGTATGCAGCGCCACAGACTGCGCCATGTGTTCTATTAAACCCGCTTCAAGAAAAATATTAGCAGAAACGAAAATATTATCGCTCTTAATTTCCAAACCAGAAACCAATGAAATTTCGGTATAAGAATGCATAGCGTCTACCATTACAAAAGGAAACTTTTGAGGCAGTAAATTTTCGACCATTTTTCTTTCTAAAAGAGCCATAGTTTCCATTAGCAAACTGTTAAATACGCATACGCGAAAGAAAATCTTCCACTTTCAGGAACTGATAAAAGAATATGATCTCCTTTTTTCAAATTCCCATAATTCATTAATTCTTCCAAAGCCAAATAGATTGAAGCAGAGCCTACGTTTCCAACTCGAGAAAGATTCATGAACCATTTGTCATCGCTCATTCCGATACCTTTTTCTGTTAATCCTTTTTTCAGTCCTTCCACAAAAAAGTTAGAAGAAACGTGTGGGATAAAATAAGTGATATCTTCCGATTTTATATTGTTTTTATCCATTGCGTCTTTCATGCTTTCCGCACCTTTTGACAGGATAAATTCGTCTAATAATTTAACGTCTTGTTTGATAGAGAAAACAGATTCGTTAAGCCATTGCTCTGGCGAATAATCGCTCCATCCTTTAATGTCTCCATTTTCCAATTTATCACCACCGGCATACATGCAAGTCTCTAATTCGTAAGCATATGAAAAAGCTTCCATCCATTCGATTTTTAGCGAAATTGGTCCTCTTGGTTTATTTTCTAATAAAAAAGCTCCAGCACCGTCAGATAACATCCAACGAAGGAAATCTTTTTTGAAAGCAATAATTGGCTGTTCTTCAAGGCTTTTTAGATTATCAGCCTCGTGATTGTATTTTTGAGCATTTAGCCAAGTCGAAACTTTTTCAGAACCTGTGCAGATTGCATTTTTTGAATTTCCAGATTTTATAGAAAGAAAACCAAATTTCAATGAGTTCATTCCGGCGCAGCAAACTCCAGTTGAAGAGTTTAATTCCACCGATTTATTTTTTAATAAACCGTGAACCATCGCAGCATGCGAAGGCAGAAAAATGTCCGGAGTTGAGGTTCCGCATGAAAGTACTTCTAAATCCTGAGGCGTAAAATTTTCGTCGAACAACGGTAAAATGGCATTTTTTGTTAATTCGGCATTGCTGTGCGTGCTTTTTCCTTCTTTGTCAACAGCGTAATATCGGCTTGTAATTTTATTATTGCGCAAAATAATGCGTCTTGCTTTTGAAGCAGTATCATTGATAAGGCCTAAATAGGCTTCCATTTCTTCATTAGAAACAGCTTCGTTTGGCAAATATTTTGCAGCTTTTGTAATATATACTTCAAACATAATCTAAATTTCGTCTTCTAAACTCCTTGATAATATTGAGTTTCCTTTTTTATTTTTTTGAATTTAAGCGGATAGGTAATAAGGTGCAATATATACACTATTGGTGAAATTAACCATATCGCAAGGAATAAATAAACATTAAATACTTTAAGCAGCTGTTTTCGCTTTTTTTGATTTTTATAAATGAGGTTTGACCATTTATTGAAAATTTTATTGGCTGTTTTGTCAACAGTCACTAAATACGAGCTTATTTTTACGGCGCCAGCATTGACTAATTTTGGCTGTAATTGTGCTAAATTATTTTGCTGTAAAGAATCGAACATGATTTCTCCAAACTGACTTGATTCCTGAATATCTTTTTCTGAAACTCCTGGAAGCGGGAAAATGCCTAAATATTTCTTCTTCACTCCAGAAAACATCCATTCTACAATGGTTATAACGCTGATTAAATTTCCAACGCGGTCTACCAAAGCTACGTTTCCAACCAAATTAGCATTTGCTTTTCGCAATAAAACTTTGATTTTTTCCTGAGCCATAATCCACATATTTCTAGATCCGCTGATGGTGATAACAGGAGTATTGTTCAAAATTTTCTTCGCATCGTCACTTTTCAGAAATGAATTGATTGGGATGGAAGGCGATAAATACCAAACCTGATAATGAAATAAAACCAAGTCAAATTTTGTATTTAAAATTTCTTCTGGGACAGGTTTTAATGCAGTCGGAATCTGTAAAAAAGATTCTGGAAATGCGTCAAAAAAAGACTCTTTGTTCCACGGAAAAGGAAATGGTGTCTCCAGTTGTATTTCGTGAAAAGTAAGATTTATTTCCTCTGAATTTAGAAATGGTTTTGCAATATTTCGTGCAATAGATTCGAGCTGTCCAGACTGAGAATAATAAATTACGAGAACATTTTTCATTAAGATTTAGCTTTGGTGGTCAGCAAAAGTAAGTAAATTTATTTAAACGAATTTTCTTAATTCGACGAACGGTTTTTTTTCAGCCCACTATTCACGAATTATTTAAATACTGCAATGATAATGATTAAGCTGAATTTTTATTAGCCACGAATTCACGAATTACTTAAATACTTTAACGATGATTTTGCGGAAATTATAAACCGTCGTTAATTTCACGAATTATCATTCGTGTAAAAGTTATGATTTTATAAAAAACAGATTAATGAAAATTGGTGAAATTCACAGCTAAATTTCGTTCCAAATGATTAGAGAAAATTCGTGAATTCGTGGCGAAAAAATTTAAGCCCTTAAATCGTTCCAGAAATCAAAATAATTGAACCATTGCAACGGATATCGGTGCAGAATGCTTTCGACACTTTTTACATATTCTTTCAAAAGTGCTTTTTCGTCGCGGTGTTTTACTTCGGCTTCTCTTGCGTATAAGTGGTAATGCAAGTTTGGCTCTTTCATTACATAAACAAAAACGACGGGAACTTTTAATCGTGAAGCAATTAAAAATGGTCCAGCTGGAAAATTGGCTTCTTTGCCTAAAAGATTTTCTGAAAGTGATTTTGTTCCTTCAAAATAGCGATCGCCTGTAAAGCAGATCAACTCGTTTTTGGCCAATGCGGCATTGATCTCAAAAATATGAGAGAGATCTTCCTTTATAATAATAAATTTTACGGTAGGTTTTTGAGAAACACTTTCCAGATAATTCTTTATGGCAGAATGTTCTAAATCTGTTGTAACTAAATTGATTTGAAAATTAAGATCAATATCTCCTAGAAAATGTTCGGCAATTTCAAAATTACCGACGTGTGCACTAATAAGAACACCGCCTTTTTTCTCGGCTAGTAATTTTTTTAGCGTTTCTATTCCGTCAAATTCATAAGTGAATCTGTTTCGCATTCCGGCAGAAATAGAAATTTTATCAATAAGGGTCTGTCCAAAAGTATAATAACTTTTGAAAACCATTTTTTTGGATTTGAAATAGGGATATTGAAGTCTCTCTTTAAAATAGTAGAAAATGGCTTTGTTGCTTTTTCTTAGAAATAAAAAATAATAAGAGGCAACAAAATAAAGCAGGACATAAGCAGATTTGATACCCGCTTTTTTAATCAAAAAAACGAATATTCTATAACCTAAAACAGTTCCTTTGGATTTACCATCCCATTGACTCATTAAGCTGACTTGGCTTTGATTTTGTTTTCGATTAGGTCATAGAAACTTTGAAAGTCAGAAATTCCAACAAAATCTGCCTCAACTAGTTTTACACCAAAGTTTGCTTCAATTGAAACCACCAAATCAACATAATCCAGACTGTCTAACCCAAGTGTATCTTTTAAATTAGCATTTGGTTCAATGTCGTCATCATCAACTTCAAATTCATCAACTAAAAAACCATTTATTCTTGCTATAATCTCTTCTTTATTCATTGTTCAATTTAAACTTTTTAACCACCAACGCAGAGTTGGTTCCTCCGAAACCGAAAGAATTGGACAAAAATATGTCAAATTTTTTGTTTAACGTAGTTTTAACTAAATTTAATTTTGACGCATCTTCATCTGGGTTTTCCAAATTGATGTTTGGCGCGATAAAATCGTGCTGCATCATTAGGATAGAATAAATGATTTCGCTTGCCCCAGCCATCCAGCATTCGTGGCCTGTCATTGATTTTGTAGAACTTGTTGGAGGATTTTTTTCTCCAAAAACTTCAAAAATTGCTTTAGCTTCGTTGGCATCTCCAACAGGAGTCGAAGTGGCATGAGCATTTATATATTCGATATCTGATGCTTGTAATTTTGCATCATCAAGAGCACGTTTCATTGCTGTGGCAGGTCCTTCTACATTTGGAGTTGAGATATGTCCTCCGTTTGAAGAGAATCCGTAACCGCCAATTTCTGCAATGATATTGGCACCGCGAGCAATCGCAGATTCGTAACTTTCTAGAATTAAAGTTGCTCCACCACCACTCGGAATTAGTCCGTCTCGATCAGCATCAAAAGGTCTTGAAGCCTTTGTTGGATCGCCTTCTCGGTTAGAAAAAACACCTAATCCGTCAAAACTGCTCATGGCATATTTGTTGATTTCTTGTGCACCTCCAGTAATTATAATATCTTGAAAACCGCTTTTAATTAAAAAATAAGCCAAGCCAATTGAGTGAGAACCGCTGGCACAAGCCGCACTAACAGTAAGATTGATTCCGCGAAGTTTAAAAATCGTAGAAAGATTCATCGTTACCGTAGAATTCATTGATTTGAAAATCGCACCAGAACCTATAAGAGCCGTGTCTTTTTTCTCGCGAACAATATCTGTTGCGTCAATAATTGCTTTAGAAACGCTGTCGTTTCCGTACATAATACCCACTTCGTGATCGTCAAAAAAAGCATCATCAATTTTGGCGTTTTTAAGCGCTTCTATAGTAGCCATATAAGCATATTCGGTTTCTTCGCCGATGCTCATACGTTGTCTTCTAGTCAATAAATTTTTAAGATCGGCTTTCGGAACCATTCCTGTTAAGGCTGATTGAAAACCAAATTCTTTACGTTCAGAATCAAACTGAATACCAGATTTTCCTTCATACAACGAATTCTTTACTTCGTCTAAAGAAGTTCCGATACAAGAATAAATTCCCATTCCAGTAATTACAACTCTTCTATTCATCGTCTTTCAAAAGTAATTTTATATCCTTAAAGTGTAATTGTTTTTAAACACATAGAAGCATAGTTTCTGTAAATCAAAAAAGGCGTTTCACTTATCTGAAATACACATAGCTGTTGCCTATGTGAAGAAATATATTTTCTTTCTTTGTTTTCTTTAATACATAAAAATCTATGTTTCTATGTGTTAGAAAAAATTAAGAATATATTCCGCCGTTTATATTAATAATTTCTCCTGTAATATAGCTGGCTTTTTTGGAAATCAAAAAGCTTACCAAATCTGCCACTTCCTCCGCTTCGCCAAAACGATTTACGGGAATTAGTTTTAATAATTCTTTCTCATCCAGCTGACTTGTCATATCGGTTCTAATAAAACCTGGAGCAACAGCATTAACAGTAATGTTTCTTTTCGCAACTTCTTGAGCCAAAGCTTTGGTTGCTGCTACAATTGCACCTTTTGCAGCCGAATAATTGGCTTGTCCTGCAGTTCCTTTTACTCCAGAAACCGAAACCATATTTACGATTCGGCCGTATTTGTTGCGTAACATTTTTTGAATGAAAAACTGGGTTACATTAAAGAAACCGTTTACACTAGTATTCAAAACACCGTTCCAGTCTTCGGGAGTCATCCACATAAAAAGACCGTCTTTTGTGATTCCGGCATTGTTTACAATTGCTTCAACCAATTTTTCAGGATTGGCGTCCTGCCAAGCTGTTAAAACATTTTGTACTTCTTCAAAATTAGAAACATCAAAACCTAAGATTTCTCCTGTTGCGCCTAATTTTTGCACTTCCTGCAATGTTTCTTCGGCAGCTGTTTTATTCGAATGATAATTAATCAGAATATGATAATCGGATTCTACGGCAAGTTTTTTACAAATCGCACTTCCAATTCCTCTAGAACCGCCTGTTACTAATACACATTTCATTTAATGTAGGATTTATTTTTTTATTCGCTGTAAATCAAACCGTATTCAAAACGACGATTTCATTTATGCAAAGGTCTAATTTATTTGGGAATAAATATTATTTCTTTTTCTTCGGAGCAGTTTTTGCCGCTGGTTTTTTTGTCGCAGGTTTCGTTTCCTCTTTTGGTTTTTCAGCAGGAGCTGCAACAGGCTGAGGTTTTTCGGCGCTTTTTGAGAATAGTTCCGCATTTTCAAACCATTGGTTGGCTAGAACAGTTCCGTCTGGTTTAAGAAATCCCCATTTTCCTTCGTTTTTTACTCGGGCAACACCATCAATAAATCCTTTGTCTTGCTGTGTAAACATGGCAATAATAGCATTTGCTGTGATTCCGTATTGTGTTGGAATTATCAATTTTCCAGATTCGTTAATGAATCCCCAGTTGCTTTCTTTCACTGGAGCCAGACCGTTTGTGCTGAAAACTTCTGCATCGTTATAAGTGGGTTCAATAACAAATTTTCCTTCCGGATTAATGAATCCCCATTTTTTTCCAACCAAAACAGGAGCTAGATTTCTTGAGAATGCTTTTCCTTTATCATAAATAGGAAGAATTGCCCAATTTCCTTTTAAATCAATGTAACCGATTTTTCCATTCTTTTTAGCGAAAGTCAACTCTTGAGTTTCAAAATCCCAGATTTTTTCAGCACCATCAACCGGAATAAATTTTCCGCCGCTTACAAGTCCGAAAGTTTTATCTTTTCTAGCCCAAGTTGTGCCTTTAAAATAATTTCCAACTTCAGCATAAACAGGTTCTACCAATTCTTTTCCGTTCGTATCGATAATTCCCCAGTTTTTGTTTAGTTCCACTCTAGCGTAACCATCTTCAAAAGATTTGATTTGATCGTATTTTGGTTCTAAAACAACCGCCATTTTATTGTTGATCAAACCGACTTTATTATTTTGTCTGATAAAAGCAACGCCATCATTAAAATCAAATAATTTTTCAGATGCAGGTGCTTTTTGAATTTCTCCTTTTGTATTAATGTAAACCCAGTCTTTGTCTTTTTGTACCATTGCTATGCCGCTATTAAAGTCTTTAGCATCTTTAAAATCGGCTGGAATTACCCAAGTGCCTTTTGCATCAATAAATCCCCATTTTCCGCCGTTTTCTACAGCTGCTAAACCTTCAGAAAAACTTCTGGCAGATTTGTATTGAGGTTCGATTTTAAAAGATCCGTCTTTAGAAATATAACCAATTTTGGCGTTTTTTTTAACTAATGCTAATTCTTGACTATTAACAAATTGAATGCAGCTTAGCAATAAAAATACAAGTGACTTTTTCATGGTTTAAGATTCAATATTAATATTTAAATTAAAGATTTTTAACTGTTTATCAGGTAATCTTTTACTTTTTGAACAAAAGGATACATTACCTGATCTTCTTTAAATTCTGGAATAATATTTCGAACATCATCGTACCATTTTCTGGTAACAGACGAAATTTTATCTTTTTGTCCTAAATAATCGATCGCCTGAACGATTGTAATTAATTCTATAGCTAAAACTTCAAAAGAGTTTTCGATCACTTTTGAGGTAATCACCGCCGCATTTGTCCCCATACTTACAATGTCTTGGTTATCATTATTGTTCGGAATACTGTGTACGTACATCGGGTTTGATAACATCTGACTTTCTGCAGTTGTTGAAGTTGCAACGAATTGAACGCCCTGCATTCCGAAATTAAATCCTAATGTTCCTAAGTTTACGAAAGGAGGCAAAATTTCGTTGATTTTAGAATTCAATAAATAATTCAATTGACGTTCTGCCAGCATCGTTAATTTCGTAATAACGATTTTCAATTTATCCATTTCTAGCGAAATATAATCTCCGTGGAAATTTCCTCCGTGGTAAACGTGTTTGTTTTTTACATCAATAATTGGGTTGTCGTTTGCAGAGTTAAATTCGTCTTCCAGAATAGAAGCGACATTATTAATAGTTTCTAAAACTGGCCCCAGAATTTGAGGAACGCATCTTAATGAATAATATTCCTGAACTTTTTCTTTGAAGATTTCTTCTGTGTTTTCACCAGAATATAAGTGGTCTTCTCTTTTGCGGATCAAAGTACTGTCAGAAAGATTTTTTCTCATTCTTTCAGCCACTTCTTGCTGTCCTTTATGACGTTTGGTTTGATTTAATTCTGCTGAGAAATGGTCATCGTAAGCCTGAACCAATTCGTTAATGGCACAAGAAGCTTTTACCGACCAGTCTAATAATTTTGAAGCATAATGAACATTTACCACACCAATTCCTGTCATTACAGAAGTCCCGTTTATTAATGCCAAACCTTCTCTAATTTCAACTTGAATAGGTTTTAAACCTTCAATTTCGAAAACTTCTGGAGTTGGACGTCGTTCACCTTTATAAAAAACTTCACCTTCACCAATCAATACCAAAGCCAAATGTGACAATTGTACCAAGTCACCGCTGGCACCTACACCGCCATGCTCAAAAATTAAAGGGGTAATATCTCGATTGATTAATTCGGCCATTAAATGAATAACAGAAGGATGAACTCCTGAATTTCCTAAAGAAAGAGTATTTAATCGGGCTAAAATTGCTGCTTTTGCGCACTCAGCGTTTAGCGGTTTTCCTGTACCAGAAGAGTGGCTTCTAATTAAATTATATTGCAACTGAATTTGATCTGACTCTTTAATTCTATATTGAGCCATTGGACCAAATCCTGTATTTACGCCGTAGATTACTTTATTTCCTGAGAATTCTTTTAAGAAATTAAAACTTTCGTTTACTCGATCTAGAACCACATCGCTTATCGCAACTTTACTTTTTCCAAAGATTATGGCTTCAAATTCTGCTAAACTTAAATGTTCATTTATTGTATTCATCAAATCGTTTTTGGTTGTGCTAATTTAATTTTATTTATCAAAATAAATGTAGTTATTTTGATGATGGCAAATGTAGGTTAATTAAATGATAATAATTCTAATATGACAAAGGAGTTTGTTGATGTTTTAGTGATTGGTGCAGGACCATCTGGATGTGTTTCGGCATCGTATCTTTTTAAAAACAACGTAAAAGTTAAAGTTGTAGAAAAAACAAAGTTTCCGAGGCTTGTGGTTGGCGAAAGCCTTATTCCTCGTGTAATGGACCATTTTGCTGAGGCAGAATTGTTTGAGGCTCTTGATGCAATGAACTTCGAAAAAAAATTAGGAGCTCGTTTTATCAGAGGAGAAGAAATCTGCAATTTTGATTTCAGCGTAAAATTTGGAGAAGGCTGGGATTGGACTTGGCAAGTTCCAAGAGCTGATTTTGACAATACAATGGCTCAGGAAATTATTAGAAAAGGAATTGATTTAGAATTTGAAACAGAAGTTTTAGAAGTTTCTTTTGAAGGAAAAAAATCAAAAACGATCGTAAAAGATAAAGACGGAAATCTAAAAGAAATTCATGCGAACTTTATCATCGACTCAAGCGGATACGGACGTGTATTGCCAAGACTTTTAGATTTGGATACACCTTCAAAATTAGATCCGCATTCTTCTATTTTTACTCACGTAAAAGACATTAACAGACCGGAAGGTGTGGAAGGAACTCAAATTTCATTTGATATTTTGGAAACTGAAGTCTGGCTTTGGGTAATCCCGTTTTCTAACGGAAACACAAGTTTGGGAGTTGTTGGCCCGACCGATTTTATTAATTCACTTTCTGAAAATAAAGACAATGCTGAGGCTTTACGAAATGCCATTCAGAAATCTGATTATTATATTAAAAGATTCAAAGGAACTGAATTTTTGTTTGAACCGGTAAAATTAGAAAACTATTCTAGAGCCGTGAAAAGAATGTACGGCGATGGTTTTGCTTTGACAGGAAACAGTTCTGAATTCTTAGATCCAGTTTTCTCTTCGGGAGTAGCTTTTGCAACGGAATCTGGAATGTTGGCTGCAAAATTATATTTGAAAGAATCACAAGGAATTCCAGTTGACTGGGAAGTAGAATTCACGCAATACATGAAACGCGGAATTGGAGTTTTTACAACTTATGTACAAGAATGGTACACAGGAAATCTTCAGACGCTATTTTTCCACCAGCCTGAGAATCCAGATGTGAAAGAAAAAATATGTTCGGTATTAGCAGGATATGTTTGGAACGAAGAAAACCCTTTTGTCAAGAAACACGATCACGTAATAGCCAATATGGCGTATTTATTAAATATGCAAAAAGAACAAAGCCCTAATAATTAGGGCTTTTTTTTATTTCAAGGTAACTTTAATCATTACATCTTCTTTTCTCTTTTTGTATGTTTCTAAGACAAAAGTTGTGTTACTGGTTTTTGCCAGTCGATTTGTGGCAAACTGATATAATTCGAAATCTTCTATTTCGCGTACATTTAAAATTGACCCCTTTTTTAGTTCTCCTGTTGTATCGTTAATTTTTACGGCAGTTAAATAGCCTCCGTGTTTGTCAGAATGCATAGCTGGAGTTTTATCAATAGGAAGATCGATATTTTTTACATTGTCTAAGAAAACAAAGAAATTATCGGTATTGTTGTTGAAAAATTTATAAGACATACCACCGCGGCCACTAAATCCTTTTTGAAATTTTGGGATTTTTTTCATCCAAGCCAATTTTCCATCAGGATTAATTTTTGTAACGATGATATCATTATAAAAGTAACTAGTAGAAGTATGTGTACTTGCAACGCCATTTGAAAAACTTGTAGTTGTAGTTGTAACAGAATAATCTTGCTCACCAACTAAGATAATGCTTCCATCTTCATGCATTACAAGATCTTTTAGTTTTAAGTTTGTTATTTTGGCCCCTTCACCTTTTTCCTCTTTTTTAGCATTTTTCTTTTTTTCTTTTTCGCTACTATATTCATTTATCAGTTCCAAAGGTATTTCATAACTGTATTGATCTGTAAGACTTCCGTCTTCTTTCATTTTAAATAAAAGTATGCCATCACATTTTTCATCAAAGTTTTTACCTTTTCCATTATTATAATAACCTCCGATAAACGTACCGCCTTTTGGAGAATCAAACATCCAAAGCCGAGTAATAAATTTATCTTTATTCTCGATCTTTGTAATTTTCATATCATCAGAATCTGAAGCGATTGTAAACAGCTCAATATGATAATTTGCTACGGTATCTTTTTTGCTTTTTTTGTCATCATAACTATCATCATGAAATACTTTCGTAAGCATATAAAGATTTGATTTGTTATCAATTCTATAGTCAAGATTATCCATACGACGTTCTGTGTAGGGCATTGTAATTTCTTTATTGGATATTTTGTTTAAATTTCCATCGAAAGCATATAGTCCTATTACATCAAAACTTTTTTTGTCATTTTTGAATTCGGGTTTTTTACGATATTTTACCAAAAAAGATTTTTTATCCAAGGTTGGAAGAACATTAAATTTAAAACCATGTTCTAAAAATGATGTCAATGTAATACGATCTTTAACTTCCATTAATAGTTTTGGACTTCCGTTAAATTCTCCTTTTGCAAAATCTATTTCCTGAGTATATAATTGTTCTTTGTCATTGTCATCATCCCACAAAGAATAGAAAATATAATATTTATGATTAATTTCTTCAATCGCTTCTATTTCACGATTTTTTGGCAAATATTTTTCGTATGATTTTTCAGAAATAAATTCAGGTTTGTCAGCGTTGAATTTTTGTACATAGATGTCTCTCTTGTAAATTTTGATTGCAATAACTTCGTTATCTTGTGAGAAATAAGTTTTCCAATCGGCATCTCTTACTTTGTATGGAGTGCTTACTTCATATTTGTAATCATTTGACAACTCTTTCTGAGCATATCCTTGGGAGATAATAATTAAATTAAGTAAAGCAAAAAGTAATTTTTTGGACATAGTTGTTTTTGGGTTTTGTTATGTGAAATTTTTCGGACACTAAAATAATTAAATATAGTTGCCGAACATTAAAGTTATCAAGATATATCGTGTTAAATATTGTATGTTTTTAATTTTTAAATAGTTAAATCATAAAGCATTTTTAAAATAAATAAACTGCTTTTGATCTACTTGAATAAAGCAAAAAAGGGCAGTCTCACAATAGAGACCACCCTTCCTTAAAAATATCGAAATAAAAACGAATTAATCTTTGTTTTAAAATTTATAACCCAAAAATCTTATCCATTAAAATCCATTTTTGTCCTGGTTTTGCCCAAGGAAGCGCTTGCTGAAATTTCCACATTAAAGTTTCCCATTCCTGTACTTTTTCGTTTGCAGCGTCGGCTTTGTCTTTTTTCTCAAAAGAAAAATTTTCATCGCCTTCAATGATCATAAAAAGTCTATTTCCTGTGCAATAAATATCTAGAACTAAAATCCCTGCATCTTGAATGCTTTTTTTAATTTCTGGCCAAACATTTTCATGCAGTTCTTTATATTCTGCAATTAAGTCAGCATCGTCTTTTAAGTCTAAAGCCAGACAGAATTTTTGTGTTGCCATAATCTAAAATTTATCCTTGGTAAGCTACAGCAGTTTGCTTGCTTGTACCTAAACCTTCAATTCCTAATTCGATTACGTCACCTGCTTTAATGTAAATTGGGTCTGGTTTGATTCCTAGCCCGACTCCCGGAGGCGTTCCAGTACTGATTACGTCGCCAGGAAGCAAGGTCATAAACTGGCTTAAGTAGTGTACTAAAAATGGAATTTTGAAAATCAAGTTTGAAGTATTACTGTTTTGGAACGTCTTTCCATTTACAGTCAACCACATTTTTAAATTGTTCACGTCACCAATTTCATCCGGAGTCGCCATAATTGGTCCAAGAGGAGCGAAGGTATCAGAACCTTTTCCTTTTGCCCATTGTCCGCCGCGCTCGATTTGGAATGCTCTTTCGCTGTAATCATTCAAAAGGCAATATCCTGCAATGTAGTTTGGAGCATCTTCTTCAGAAACATAACTTGCTTTTTTACCTACAACAAATGCTAATTCTACTTCCCAATCTGTTTTTTCACTGTTTTTTGGAATGATCAAATTGTCATTTGGCCCGCATAAAGAAGTGGTTGATTTAAAGAAAATAATGGGTTCTTCTGGAATTGCAGCACCAGTTTCTTCGCAGTGATCTACATAATTTAATCCGATGCAGATAATTTTTGAAGGACGCGCAACCGGCGAACCTAAACGAACTGAATCGTTAATTTCTGGAAGCGCAGGGTTATTTTTTAAAGCTTCTTCTAATTTTTTTAATCCGTCATTTTCAAAAAAAGCTTCGTTGTAATCTGTTACGATAGACGAAACATCATATCTTTTATCATTTAGTAAAACTCCAGGTTTTTCTTTTCCTTCGGCTCCAAATCTAATAAGTTTCATAATCTTTTATTTTTTTAGTAATGTGTTTTTTTTCGCCACGAATTGCACGAATTTACACGAATTTTAATTTGTGTGAATTTGTGAAATTTGTGGTTTTATATTTTTTGCCACTCCCGATAGCTATCGGGATAAAGGATTAAAATGATTCGCTCTAGTTTGTCTCCCTGAGCGAAGTCGAAGGGCGTTCCAATTGGAATCGGGCTTCGACTTCGCTCAGCCTGACAAAAACAGGAAATAAAATCCTTTTTAATCTTTTAATCTGTTGCATTATTTTTTTTCGCCACGAATTGCACTAATTTTCTCGAATTATAAATTTGTGTGAATTCGTGAAATTTGTGGTTTTATATTTTTTTGCCACAGATTATAAGGATTAAAATGATTCGCTCAGCCTGACAAAAACAGGAAATAAAATCCTTTTTAATCTTTTAATCTGTGGCTTTATTTTTTTTTTCGCCACGAATTACACTAATTTTCTCGAATTATAAATTTGTGTGAATTCGTGCAATTCGTGGCGAAATATTTTTAGTTATTCAATTTAATAAAACCTCCATCAATTGGGTAATCAGAACCAGTGATGAAAGAAGACTCGTCGCTGCATAAGAACAAAGCTAAAGTTGCAATTTCATCCGGTTTTCCCATACGGCCGATCGGCTGTGATTGAGATAGTTTTTCGAAAATCTCTTCTTCTTTCCCTGGATAATTTTTTGAAATAAAACCGTCTACGAAAGGTGTGTGAACTCTCGCAGGAGAAATAGAATTACATCTGATTTTATCATTCAAATAATCTTTTGCAACAGATAAAGTCATGGCCATAACCGCTCCTTTTGCAGTAGAATAAGCAAAACGATCCGGAATTCCAACCCAGCAAGCAATCGAAGCCAAGTTCAAAATTACACCTCCGCCAGAACCTCTTAAAGCAGGAATAGAAGCGTGAAGACAGTTGTAAACCCCTTTTACGTTTACGTTCATAATTCTGTCAAAATCAGATTCAGAAGTAGTGTCTACTTTTCCAACGTGCGCAATTCCAGCGTTATTTACTAGAATATTGATGTTTCCGATTTTCTGGAAAGTTGAGTTTACTTGTTCGTGGTTTGAAACGTCGCAAGCGTGAGCAAAAACACTTCCTCCAGCCGATTTGATTTCTTCAACTGTTTCTTTTGCGCTTTCTTCAGTCAATTCTAAAATATGAACTTCAGCTCCTTGTTTAGCAAATAAAACAGAAATCGCTCTCCCGATTCCGCTTCCGCCACCTGTGATAATTGCTTTTTTATTTTGTAATGAAAACATTTGATATAAATTTTTATGAGTTATTTTTAATTAGTCGTTTACAAAGATACGCCACGTTTCCACGGAATAAAATCATCTTGGTTTAATTGAACCGCTTTCGGAATAATTTCACCACTTGCCGCTTTGATGCAATATTCTAAAATTTCCTCGCCCATTTCTTCAATAGATTTTTCACCGCTAATGATTGGTCCGCAGTCAATGTCGATAATGTCTTTCATTCTGGTTGCCAAAACAGAATTTGTAGCTACTTTAATTACAGGACAAACCGGATTTCCTGTCGGAGTTCCTAAACCTGTTGTAAACAAAATTAAAGTTGCTCCAGAAGCTGCTTTCCCAGTTGTGGCTTCCACGTCATTTCCTGGCGTGCAAACCAAACTTAAACCTGGTTTTGTAACCAATTCGGTATAATCTAAAACATCAACAACGGGAGAAGTTCCGCCTTTTTTGGCCGCTCCTGCACTTTTGATGGCATCAGTAATTAAACCGTCTTTGATGTTTCCAGGAGATGGATTCATATGGAAACCTGAACCCACTTTATGAGCCAGTTCATCATAAGATTCCATTAAATTGATGAATTTTTTAGCGTTCTCCTCTGTAATACATCTGTCGATTAAGTTTTGCTCAGCACCACATAATTCTGGGAATTCAGCCAAAAGAATTTTTCCGCCTAAAGCGACCACTAAATCGGAAGTATAACCCACAGCAGGATTTGCAGAAACACCACTAAAACCGTCGCTTCCGCCACATTTTACTCCTATGCATAAATCGCTTAAAGGAGCGTCAGTTCTCTCGTATTGGTTGATTTCGATTAAACCTTCAAAAGTTTTTTTGATGGCATTTGTAATCAGAACTTCTTCGCTTTCTGTCTGTTGCTGTTCAAAAATAAACAACGGTTTGTCAAACTCTGGATTTTGTCTTTTTACATCATTTACAAAATCTTGAACTTGTAAATGCTGACATCCTAAACTCAAAAGTGTGATTCCGCCCACGTTTGGATGGTTTGCGTACGAAGCCAATAAAGCGCTCAAAGTTGAAGCATCCTGACGAGTTCCGCCGCAACCGCCTTGGTGATTTAAGAATTTAATTCCATCCACGTTTTCAAAAACACGTTTGTTTTTTGGCGTCGGATTCAATTCAATATTAATATCGTTAATATCATTTCCGTTCAAATAACCTTCCAGTAATTCGTGCGTAAATTGATTGTATTTGTCTGTTACCGCATAACCCAATTGTTTGTGTAAAGCTTCTTTGATCACGTCGAGATTCCGGTTTTCACAAAAAACAGTCGGAACAAAAAGCCAGTAATTTGCTGTTCCAACGCGTCCGTCTTTTCTCTTGTAACCTTTAAAAGTTCGGTTTTCAAACTTCGAAACATCAGGCGCATTCCACTCGTACGAAGCATTTCTGTACGCGTAAGGATCTGCGGCGTGCTTTAAGTTTTCGGTCGTCATTAAACTTCCTTTAACAATGTCATTTTGCACTTTTCCGACCAAAACACCATACATATTCACTTCTTCTCCCTGCTTCATATCTTGCATGTAGAATTTATGTTTGGCTTTGATGTGGTCTTGCAAAACGTAAGTTTCGTTTTCAAAAAGAATAATTTCTCCTTTTTGTAAGTCGGTTAAAGCAACCAGAACATTATCGTCCGGATGCAGTTTTACGACTAGTTTTTTAGTTGTGTTCTCTTGCATTATTTTTTCTTTTTTTCTTTTTTGTGTTGTCGTTAAGCGCTTTATTTTCAATAAAATTTGGGCAGTAAACGAAAAATAAAATTAGTTTTTTTAACCTTTTGTTATTAGTCTAATATTATCCGTGTCTAATCTTTAATTATCTTTGCAAAATGAAATTGGAGCAAACTAAAATAACGTCTTATCTCAACTCGAGAGTTTCGGTACTAAATCGTATTGAACCGTTTTTTCAAGCGCCGTTTCATTCGCATCCAGAATTGGAATTGGTGTATGTAAAAGAGAGTTTCGGAAAACGAATTATCGGAAATTCGGTAATGCCTTTTGAACCCGGAGATATGGTTTTTTTAGGTTCTGATATTCCGCACGTATGGTTGAATGACGAAAAATATTATCAGGGAATTGAAGATTTAAAAGCCAATTCTATAGTCGTATATTTTCATAAAGACATCTTCGGACCAACTTTTTACGAATTAAAAGAAACCCAAAAAATCAACGAACTTTTTTTTCAAGCAGGAAAAGGAATTTCGATCATCGGAAAAACAAATAAACAGATTGCGAAAAAGCTAGAAAAATTAGTTGCTAAAAAGGATTTCGAAGTCATTGTTGGACTTTTTGAAATCTTATCGATTCTTTCCGACAGTCAGGACAAGATTTATATTAATGATGAAATTTATTCGTTGATGCAAAAAGATTCGAAAGTCGATCGTCTTTCGGAGGTTTTTCAATATGTAAATAAAAATTACAAAAGGAATATTTCATTAGAAGAAATTGCCGCTGTCGCGAATATGACGCGGACTTCTTTTTGTAGAATGTTTCGCCTCAAAACAAAAAAGAATTTTGTGGATTATCTTCACGAAATCAGGATTTCAAATGCTTGTAAATTATTATTAGAAACAGATAAAAGCATGTCTGAGATCGCGTATGATTGTGGGTATAAAACGGCTTCTAATTTTAATAAACTCTTTAAGAAGTTTAAAGGAATTACGCCTTCTGAGTTTAAGAATAGTGCAGGGATAAATAAAAGTTAATCAGCCACGAATTCACGAATTTAAAATGTTCAGTCTAGGTGAAAAAATTAGCTTGAATTTCACGAATTAAAAAATCTGCGGAATCTGCGGAATCTGCGTGAAAAATTTATGCCACAGATTAAAGGATTAAATTGATTTGTGCTTTGCTTTTTGTCAGGCTGAGCGTCCCGAGGCTTCGGGAGAAGCCCACGTCCAATTGGAACGCCCTTCTCCCGAAGCCTCGGGACGCTCAGGGTGACAAAACTGGATCAAAATCATTTATAATCTTTTAATCTGTGGCAAGAAAATATTAAATAGATCGATCTAAATGCGTGTAACCACCATCTACATAAATAATCTGTCCTGTGGTATGGCTTGATTTTTCAGACAACAAGAAAACCACCATATTAGCAATTTCTTCTGCTGTTGTCATTCTGTTTTCTAACGGAATATTTTTAGTAATCGCGGCTAGTTTTTCTTCTTTATTTTCGAAAGTATTAATCCATGTTTCGTAAAGAGGAGTGTAACATTCTGCTACAATTACGGCATTTACACGAATGCTGTATTTTAATAGTTCAACCGCCCATTCTCTGGTTAAAGCATTTCTTCCTCCGTTTGAAGCGGCGTAAGCTGAGGTTCCGCCTTGTCCAGTTTCGGCAGTTTTAGAACCAATGTTTACAATGGCTCCTTTCGATTCTTTCAAATACGGAAGTGCGTGTTGTGCCATTAAATAATAGTGCACTAAATTTTTGTGAAGTGAAGCAGCGAAATCTTCATAATTTCCGTTTTCTAATCCAACGCCGTCATTAACTCCGGCATTGTTTACCAGTCCGTCAATTCTGCCGAATTTGGCGATTACGGTTTCAACAGCTTTTTTGCAGTCTTCAGGTTTGGTAAGGTCAGCAGCAACTTGATGTGCTTCTTTTCCAATGGCTTTTAATTCTTCTACGGCGTTGATGTTATCATTTTCGTTACGTCCAACGATAAACGGAATTGCATTTTCTTCGGCTAGAACTTTTACGATTCCTAAACCAATTCCTTTTGCACCGCCCGTAACGATAATGATTTTTTGGGTTAATGATAACTGCATGATTTTTATTTTAATTTAAATATTTTTATTTTTTTTTTGCCACAGATTAAAGGATTAAAAAGGATTTTAAAATCCGGTTTTGTCAGGCTGAGCGAAGTCGAAGCCCACGTCCAATTGGAGCGCCCTTCGACTTCGCTCAGGGTGACAAAAAAGAATCCTTTTAATCTGTGGCTATATTTTTTATTCAATGAATACTCTTTTAAAAATTTACAGCTGTTGTTCATGACAAACAACAGCTGTAAAAATAGAGAGAATTGAACTGATAATTTATTACCAGAACTTAACATAAAGCGCAACAATGATCAGCATCGTGATTACGATAAGAACAGTGGTTTGCGGTTTAACTTTGAACATTCCAGGTTCTGTCTCGAATGCTTTAGGGTTTACTTTTGGTCCAGCGAAACTGATTAGAATCATTGCAATCATTGTGAATAAGAATGATAATCCCATACAGATGTGGAACGGAATTTCGAAAGCTCCTTTTCCGTTAGGGTAAGCTGTATATAAAAGTGTGTCGTTTCCAAATAAAGCTGGAGCGTATTCGTTGAATAAAACAGATAATAAGAATCCTAAAATTACACCCACGATCGCAGCTGTTCCTGTAGTTCTTTTCCAGAACATACCTAAGAAGAACATTGCAAAAACTCCAGGGCTGATGAATCCTGTGTATTTTTGGATGTATGTAAATCCTCCAACACCACCGATTCCTAAGATGTCATTCCATGTAAATAAAACAGCTAGAAGCATCGCAACAAAAACGGCAAGACGCCCGATGTTTACTTGTTGTTTCTCGCCAGCATCTTTTTGGATGTATTTTTTGTGAACATCTAATGTATAAATTGTAGAGATACTGTTTACTTTACCAGCCAAAGATGCTACAATTGCAGCAGTTAAAGCCGCAACAGAAAGACCTTTTAATCCAGTTGGAAGGAAAGTTAAAACTGCAGAATAAGCTCCGTCTTTTCCTCCAACTAATTGTGGTAAATGTCCGTTTGTATATAAAACGTAAGCTGCAATTCCAGGAAGCATTACGATAAGTGGCATTAATAATTTTAACATACCAGCAAATAAAATTCCTGTACGAGCTGTTTGTAAATCTGCTCCAAGTGCTCTTTGTGTAATGTATTGGTTACATCCCCAATAGTTTAAGTTGATGATCCAGATACCAGCAGCATAAGATAACAATCCTGGGAAAGTTAAATATTTATCGATTTCAAGTTGAGAAGAAGCTGCAGTTGGTTTTGGGATAATCATTTTGAAATGCTCAGGAGCTTCTTTCATTAAAACTTTGAAACCAGCGATTGCATTTTCACCAACACCAAAATATTGTCCAACAGTTGTCAAAGCGATATAAGAAGTTACCAAACCTCCAATGATCAATACAGCAACCTGAATAACATCTGTATACGCTACAACTTTCATTCCTCCAAGAGAAATAAATAGAGCAAAAACAGCCAATCCAACCATGATTACGTGAAGATATTCTCCACCAGCAAGACCGTTAATAGCAACAGCTCCTAAGTATAAAATTGAAGTTAAGTTTACAAAAACATATAAAAACAGCCAGAATACCGCCATGATAAGTGCAGTAGATTCGTTGTAACGTGTTTTTAAGAATTGTGGCATTGTGTAAATCTTGTTTTTAAGATAAACAGGAATAAACCATACAGCAACGATAATAAGTGCAACAGCAGCAAGCCATTCGTAAGCAGCAACAGCGATTCCTAAAAAGAAACCTTCACCGCTCATTCCGATGAACTGTTCTGCAGAGATATTAGAAGCAATAAGAGAAGCTCCAATTGCCCACCAAGTTAAATTTCCTTCAGCCAAAAAGTAAGCTTTAGCATCTTGTTCGTCCTGTTTACGTTTGCGGTAAACCGTGTAACCGTAGACCGAGACTACGATGAAATAAATAATAAAAACCGCATAGTCTGCGAGAGCGAGGTTTTGGTTCATTGTTAGTAGTATTTTAAATAATTATTATAGGGTTGTTTGTTTATGTGGTTTTAAATCAGTTTTTACGTTGTCAAATCTTGTTAAAAATGCAAGATGTGTTTTATTTTTGTTATTTTTTTGCGAAAATAAAAGCAGAAGCCAAATGTAAAATAAAAATTTAGAAATCAGTCATTGGTAAATGTGTTTTTTACATTTATTCATTCGAAATTGTGTTAAATTTTTATGCTTCAGCTTCAGCGCAACAGTAAACTATTACGCTTTTACCAGACTTTTGTAATGTACATCTGAAAGCTGTCTTAATATTTCAGCACTTTTTTCAGGTGTGATATCACGTTGTGATTCGCCTAACATTTCATATCCGACCATAAATTTCTTTACCGTTGCCGATCTCAACAATGGCGGATAAAAATGCATGTGGAAATGCCATTCTGGATGAATTAAACCATCTGTTGGCGATTGGTGAATTCCTGAAGAATATGGAAATGAAGTATTAAATAAATTGTCATACTTCGTGGTAAGCTGCTTTAAGATTTTCGCGAAAGCGGTACTTTCATCGGCAGTAAAATTAGTGATTTTGTTTATGGCTCTTTTGCTGACAATCATGGTTTCGTATGGCCAGATTGCCCAGAAAGGAACTAATGCCACAAAATGATCATTTTCGATTACGATTCTTTCTCCAGCTTTCAATTCAGCTCTAACATAGTCTTCTAATAAGGTTCTGTCGTTTTTATCGTAGTACGATTTTAAGCTGTTTTGTGTTTTTTCAACTTGGGTTGGCAATGAAGACTGTGCCCAAATCTGTCCGTGCGGGTGCGGGTTGCTGCAGCCCATAACGCTCCCTTTGTTTTCAAAAATCTGAACGTGATTGATATATTTAATATTTCCTAAATCGGTATATTCTTTCTGCCAAGTTCTAATAATGTTTTCAATATCAGTAATTTCCATTTCTGGTAAAGTTAGATCGTGTCTTGGCGAAAAGCAAACCACTCTCGAAATACCCTGTTCTGGTTTTGCTTTGAAAAAAGTATGTTTGATATCATCTTCAAAAATAATTTCGTCCTGTTTCATGGCAGCAAAATCATTTTCAAAAACAAAACTGCTTTCGTATTGCGGATTATTCATTCCGTTTGCACGAACATTTCCCGGACACAAATAACAAGTTGGGTCGTATTTAGGAAGTTCTTCGGTCGAAATAGTTTCGTTTTGTCCTTGCCAAGGGCGTTTTGCACGATGAGGTGAAACCAAGACCCATTCGTTAAGTAATGGGTTGAAGCGTCTGTGCGGATCTTCGTTAATGTCAAAATTTTTCATTGTACAGTTGTGGTTTTAAAGTAGCGTTGTTCCGTTTGAGATTTTTACATCATAGAATTTTAATTCAATTCCAAATGTATCTAAATAAAGTTTCGAAAATTTACGCTTTACCTCATTTTCATGTCCTTTTTTAACTAAATTGATCGTGCAGCCTCCAAAACCGCCACCCATAAGTCTGGAACCTATAATGGCATCATCTTCTTTTGCTGTATCAACAAGCATGTCTAATTCTTCGCAGCTTACCTCATATTCTTGAGACAAACCGTAATGTGTTTCAAAAAGCAATTCTCCTAAAAGTTCAATATTTCCTTGGTCTAAAGCTTTGCAGGCTTTGATAACGCGATTGATTTCTTTGACAACAAAATGAACTCTTGAGAAAACTTTTTCAGTCATTTTATCTCTCAAGCTTAAAACCTGTTCTTCGGTCGCGTCCCTAAAACTTTTTACTTCTGGAAAATGATTTTTTATGATGGATAAACCTTCTTCGCATTCAATTCTTCTCGTATTGTATTCTGATGTAAAAAGCGAATGTTTTACATTAGAATCAAATAAAATAAGAGAATAATCTTTAAAGTCGGCATTGTGATATTCAAAATCTAAAGTATTGCAGTCCAACTGAATTACTTTGTTTTCAAGACCGTGAACGCTCGAAAACTGATCCATAATTCCGCAGTTGATGCCAACCCAATGTTCTGCTTTTTGTCCTAATAATGCAATGTCTTTTTTCTCCATTTTTAAATCGAACAGCGATTTGATTCCGAAAATCATTCCGCATTCTAAAGCTGCCGAAGAAGACAATCCAGAACCAACCGGAATATTACTGCTGAAAACGCAGTTGAAACCATCAAAAGAAAATCCGTCGTCTTGCAATTGTTTAATAACGCCACGAATGTAATTTGTCCAAACCACATCGCTCAGTTGTACTTCCTGAGTCAAATCGATTTCAAATTCTTCCTTCAAATCGATGGCAATTATTTTAGAAGTTTTAGTATTGTTTTTTTCGAAAGCAAAACAAATCACTTTATCAATTGCAGCAGGCAAAACATAACCATCATTGTAGTCAATATGCTCACCGATGATGTTGATTCGACCTGGAGAAAGTACCGTTTTTTGAGGAGAAGACCCGAAAGATTTCTCAAAAAAAGCAACGGTATTCTGTATTAAAATGTCATTCATTATGTAGTTAGTTGTATTGTGGTTTTTGGAATTGTATTAATATTTTTTTGAAATCATTTTTTCAATTAAAATTTAAATCGGCGTAAATCTGCTTTAATCTGTCTAAATCTGCGTGAAAAAATCTATACGCAAAGTTATTTCACTCTCCCGATAGTTATCGGGATTAAAAGATTTTAGCAGATTCAATTAGATTTTATTTATCTCATAGAATGGCTATTATTTTAATTTAAACTTTCAAATTTATAAAGCGTTTTTTGCGTGTATTCTTCACCTTTTTTCAAAACCGCATTTGGGAAATGAGCGTGATTTGGAGCGTCTGGGAAATTTTGAGTTTCAAAACAAATTCCGCTTTGTGCATTATAATCTACATTTTCTTTTCCTTTTAGTTTTCCGAAACAATTTCCGCCTACATAAATATGTACGCTTGGCTGATCGGTGTAAACGTTCATTCTCAGTTTATTTTTTAAGCTGATTAATTGCGCTACAATTTCAGTTTTAGAATTCACCACAAACGAATTGTCAATTGGAAACGGACAGCTTTTAGGAGTTCTAAAATCAAAATCATGATTGGTTAAATCAGTAAAATTTCCTGTTGGAATATTATCAGGATTTGTTTCCAGCATTTTAGCAGATTTGATAAACATTTGCTGTTCTAAAACATTTCCGTCATGTCCATCAAGATTGAAATAACTGTGATGCGTTAAATTGATCACCGTATCTTCTGTTGAGGTTGCTTTGTATTCTAATTTTAATTCATTTTCCTCAGTCAAAGTATACCTCAGATAAACCGTCATTTCGCCAGGGAAACCTTCGTCTAAATGCTCGCTTAAAAGACTAAAAGTAATCGATGGATTTTCTTCGGAAATTACACTGGCAACATTCCAAATTCTCCTTCCAAACCCCATGTCACCGCCGTGAAGTGTGTTACCGTTATTGTTTTCGTCAAGTTTAAATTCAATATCATGCAGGCTAAAAGATGCTTTATGAATGCGTCCTGCATAACGGCCAACCGTGGTTCCAAAATAAGGAGCGCTTGGCAAATTATAAGATTCTAAATATGCTTCGAGATTATCAAAGCCTAAAACAACATCTACCAATTTCCCATCAAGCGGAATTTGGATTGAAGTTACAGTTGCACCATAATTGATGATCTGAACTTTCATCCCGTTTTTATTCACCAGATCAAAAGAATAAATTTCTTCCTTATTAGGCATTAAACCAAATAATTTGCAATTGTGAGACTCTTTTAAATGTGATATGTGTTTTATTTCCATATAATTTTTACCAATAATGAAATCCAAAAATAGAAACATTTATTATTTTTGCATACCAGTACCCACCAGTTTTTAATATTAATAGTCAAAACGACTTTATTATGAACATCATTTCAATTCAAAATAACATCGGTCTTCCAAAATATAAGCAGATTATTCTTTCAATCGAAAAAGCGATTGAGGAGGGAAATTTAATAAAAGGAGACAGACTTCCGTCCGTCAATAAAGTCTGTTTGGCTTTCTCTTTATCTCGAGATACGGTCTTGCTGGCATACGACGAATTGAAGAAAAGAGGAATTATTTATGCCATTCCTGGAAAGGGATATTACGTTAAAAGTGTTGAAATCACTATAACTCAGAAGGTTTTTTTGCTTTTTGACGAATTGAATATTTTTAAAGAAGATATTTATAATTCGTTTTTAAAAAACATCGGAAAAAATGTTCAGGTCGATATTTTCTTTCATCATTTTAATGTTCAAGTTTTCAAAAAACTGATAAATGACAGCAACGGTAATTACACAAAATATATTATCATGCCGACGAACTTAAACGATATCGTCGATTCTATAAAAACCCTACCAGTAAGCGACGTAATTATTTTGGATCAGACCAATCCGGAGTTAAAAATGTTTCCAGCGATTTACCAAAATCACCAAAAAGATATTTACGAAGGTTTGATGAAAGGCAAATCAAGATTGTCAAAATACAAGAAACTGATTTTAATTTTTCCTGGTTTTAGAGAACCGCCCGGAATGAAATTGGGTTTTGAATCTTTTTGTCAAGATTATGGTTTTGCTTATGAAGTACTCTCAGATTTCAGCAACCAATCTATTGCTTTGGGAGATTTGTACATTATTCCGCACGATCGCGATTTGCTTTTGGTAATAGAAAACGCAATCAACCGAAATTTGAAACTTGGAGAAGATTTCGGAATTATATCGTACAATGAAACGCCATTAAAGAAAATTGCCGCAAACGGAATTACCACCATTTCAACCAATTTTGAATTGATGGGAAAAATTCTGGCCGATATGGTTTTGAAAGGAACAAAAGAGCAGATCGAAAATAGATCTGCTCTGATATTGAGAAATTCTTTATAAATCATTGGGTGAAATTAATTCTAACACATAGAAACATAGCTTTGTAAACCTAAAAAAGGCGTTTCACTAATTTCAATACACATAGCTATGTGTTAAAGCTAGCTTTTTCTGTAATCTTAAACAGAAGCAATAAAACCTATGTTTCTATGTGTTAGAATAAAAACATTATAGATTCAATACAAAATTATTAAGTAGTTTTTCTTCGTATTTTTCTTTGTTGAAAGTATATAGATAAGAACCTTTTCGAGAAGACTGCATGTCTTTTTCTTCCAGTTTATTTAAAATCTCTAAAGAATTTATTTTACTGATGAAATTTCTTTTATCTAATTCTTTGCTCAAAATAGCTTCGTACAATTCTAAAAGCTGACGCATAGTGAATTTCTCAGGAAGCAATTCAAAGCCAATTGGTTTGATAGAAGTTTTGTATCGAAGTCTTTTTATGGCATTTTCGACCATTTCGTTATGGTCAAAAATTAAGTTTGGCGCATCATTAATTGGGAACCATTCTGCATGATAATTTTGAATCAGTTCTGCGTTATGGTTTTCGATATTAATCAAAGCAAAGTAAGAAACCGAAATGGTTCTTTCTACCGGGTCACGATCAATTTCGCTGTACGCATGCAACTGCTCCATATAAATGTCGTTAAGTCCAGTATACGTATTTAAGATTCGGGTTGCAGCAGTATCTAAAACTTCATCGCGTTTTAAAAAACCTCCAATCAAAGACCATTTTCCTTTTTCAGGCTCAAAATCCCTTTTGATTAAAAGTATCTTCAGTCCGTCATTATCGAATCCGAAAATGATGCAGTCTACTGCCAGTAAAACTTTATCAGCAGAACTATAACTATTTAGCATATATAATTAATTTGGATGGTAAATATATAAACTTCTCAAAACGTATCATAATTTATTAATGTTGCTTCTACACTTATTTTTAAATGCTATGGAAAAATAAGCTTTATAACAATCGATTTAATTACAAATAGGAGACGATTTTTTCTTTATTCTTTGTCGAAATTGTCGTGCCAAAGGTAGAAACATTTTTATAAGAGAATTAATATAACGATCAATATTTCTCGTTCCAATTTCAACTTTTTTTAAAAATTGTTACAAACACCACTCTTCAAAGGTTTTTTGTCGATTTTTTTTGCTTTTTATTTTTTTATAAAGTATAAGAAGTCTTTTGTATACCTGATTTTAAAAGCATAATTGCGAAATCTGCTTTTTGCAACCCGTTGTTTTGGAAATTTAATTTTTTTATGAGACTTTTTTTTGTTTAAATTTACAAATGTCAAATAAACACTTATAAAAACTAAAAACCACAATTGTAGGAAGTAAGCAAACCACATTATTTTCTAAAACCAAAACCACGAACAAATATGAAAAAATTAGTACTCACATTGGTTGTTGCATTTTGTGCCCAAACCATGTTTGCTCAAAAAGAATCGGTTATTATTTCGATAAAAAACGATGCGTCGGCGCCAACGATAAATAGAAATATTTACGGTCACTTTGCCGAACATTTAGGACATTGTATTTACGGCGGATTTTTTGTTGGAGATACTTCTAAGATTCCAAATACAAACGGCGTGCGAAATGATATTATTAAAGCATTGAAAGAGCTTAAGATTCCGAATTTGAGATGGCCAGGAGGATGTTTTGCAGATACGTATCATTGGAAAGACGGAATTGGGCCAAAAGAACAGCGTCCAGCAATTGTAAATCAGTGGTGGGGTGGCGTTACAGAAGACAACAGTTTTGGTACACATGATTTTTTAAATATGTGCGAATTGCTTGGTGCTGAGCCTTATTTGTCTGGAAATGTCGGGAGCGGTACCGTTCAAGAACTAGCCGACTGGGTTCAGTATACGAATTTTGGAGGAAAAAGTCCGATGAGTGACCTTCGCAAGAAAAACGGAAGAACAGAACCTTGGAAAGTAAAATATTGGGGAATCGGAAATGAAGCTTGGGGCTGCGGCGGAAACATGACAGCAGAATATTATGCTAATGAATATCGCAAGTTTGCCACTTTTATGTCAGATTGGAACAACACGGGTGGAATAACCAGAATTGCTTCGGGAGCTAATAGTTCAGATTACAATTGGACAGAAGTCTTAATGAAGAATATTCCATTAAATATGTTAGGAGGAGTTGGAGTTCATCATTATGCGGTAATCGATTGGAATAAAAAAAGCTCTGATGTTGATTTCTCAGAAAAGGAATATTTTCTTTCTATGCAGTCTGCCTTAAAAATGGAAGAATTAGTGACCAAACATGCTGCGATTATGGATAAATACGATCCAGAAAAAAAAGTAGCCATGATTGTTGACGAATGGGGAGGGTGGTACGATGTGCAAAAAGGATCAAATCCAGGGTTTTTATATCAGCAAAATACCATGCGAGATGCAGTTTTGGCAGGCGCGACGCTGAATATTTTCAATAATCATGCAGACCGAGTTCAAATGGCAAATTTAGCTCAATGTGTAAATGTGCTTCAGGCGGTAATCCTGACCGACAAAGCAAAGATGATTACAACGCCAACTTACAGCGTTATGAAAATGTACAGCGTGCACCAAGATGCGAAATTGCTTCCTATAGATTTTAAATCTCCTTCTTATACTTTAGATGGACAGACGATTCCGGCTGTATCGGCTTCTGCTTCAAAAGATAAAACGGGATCAGTTCATATTTCATTAGTAAATATCGATGCTGTAAAGGAAAACAAAATCGAAATTGACATTAAAAATTTGGGTGTAAAAAACTTTACAGGAGCTATAATTACATCAAAAAAATTACAAGATTATAATTCATTTGAAAATCCGAATAAAATTGTTCCAGTTGCTTTTAAAGGTTTTCAAAATAAGAAAGGAAAATTAGAAATAACGCTTCCGCCTTTTTCAGTATTAGTTTTAGAAGGTAAATAAATTAGTAATGAAAAAATATACTTTTTATTTATTGATAAGCTGCATGTTGATTTCCTGTAAAGAAACCAAAAATAAAGCCGTACAATCCAACGACAAAACTTCTGTTTTAAAAGCGGGTTATGCTATTGAGCCGGTTAACATTCAAAATGTAAAATTGACCGATTCTTTTTGGCTTCCCATCATAAAAAGAGTGCAGGAAATTACGATCGAATATGCTATTAAAAAATGTGAGGAAGAAGGTCGTTTTGAGAATTTTTTAATTGCAGGAAAACAAAAAACGGGAACAACAAGAGGCGAAATGCCGTTTGATGATACCGATGTTTATAAGATTATCGAAGGTGCATCGAATACTTTAATCAGTGCACCAAATCCGAAATTGGAAAGAGTTTTGGATTCGATGATTGCCATTGTAAAAATCGGCCAAGAGCCAGACGGTTATATTACAACCTGGAGAACGATAAATCCTGCGAAACCACCTGCAAATTGGGTTCCCGTTATTGAAGGAAAACGTTGGGAATCACTGCAGAGCAGTCATGAATTGTACAACCCGGGACATTTGATTGAAGCGGCGATTGTGCATTATGAAGCTACAGGAAAAACTAATTTTCTAGAAATTGCCATCAAAGCAGCCGATATGCTCGTTCGAACTTTTGGTGATAACCCAGGACAAGTAAAAGGCGTTCCAGGGCATCAAATTGTAGAAACAGGTTTGCTGAAATTGTATCAAATTACAGGAAAAAAAGAGTACCTGAATCTGGCAAAATATTATTTGGACAATCGTGGCAATCCCAAAAATCATAAATTGTATGGAGAAAATACTCAGGATCATATACCTGTAGTTCAGCAGAATGAAGTGGTTGGCCACGCAGTACGTGCAGTTTATATGTACGCAGGAATGACAGATATTGTCGCTTTAATGAAAGACAAAGCTTATGAGAATGCCGTAAATAAGCTGTGGGAAAACATGGTCAGTCAAAAAATGTATATCACAGGCGGGATCGGATCGCGACACGACGGAGAAGCATTTGGAGCGAATTATGAATTACCAAATCTAACAGCCTATAACGAAACTTGCGCAGCAATTGGAGATGTATATTGGAATCATAGACTGCATAGTTTGTACGGAGCATCAAAATATTTTGACGTCATCGAAAGAACGATGTACAACGGATTAATATCGGGTATTTCGCTTGACGGAAAACAATTTTTTTATCCTAACGCTTTGGAAGCAGACGGCGTTTACAAATCAAATCGCGGTTCTTGTACTCGTCAGGGGTGGTTTGACTGTTCGTGCTGTCCAACGAATTTAATTCGATTTATTCCTTCTATTCCAGGATTGATTTATTCTAAAACGAATGATGCTTTGTATGTGAATTTATACGCTTCCAACGATGCTTCTTTTCAATTAGGAAAAACAGATTTACAAATTTCGCAGCAAACATCTTATCCTTGGAACGGGAAAATTGCGATTTCGGTTAATCCTAAAAAAGAAAATCAATTTACAATAAAATTGCGTGTTCCAGGCTGGGCAAGAAATGAAGTTTTGCCAAGCGATTTATATACCTATAAAAAAGCTTCAATCCAAAAACCGGCAATCAGCATAAACGGAGAAAACGTCAAGATTGAGGCTGAAAATGGTTATTTCACAATCAATAGAAAGTGGAAAAAAGGCGATAAAATCAATCTTAATTTCCCGATGGAGGTTCAGGAAGTAGAAACCAATCCGAAAGTAATTACTAATAAAAACAAAGTTTCTTTAGAATACGGTCCAGTAGTTTATGCGATTGAAGAAATAGACAACAAAAATAATTTTGATAAAATTGATGTGAAATCTTCAGATGCTTTCACAGTAAAAAAAGAAGCCAATTTATTGAATGGCGTAAATGTGATTGAAAACTCAAAGTTGAAAGCGATTCCATATTATTCATGGTCAAATCGAGGAATCGGGAAAATGAAAGTCTGGCTGGATTATAATTGAGGGAATACATTATAGAAGCAAGAAGCAAACTTTCTTGGAATTAAGAATGATTTTACTGTTTTGTCAGGCTGAGCGGAGTCGAAGCCAAGTACGATTGGTGGGCCCTTCTCCCGAAGCTTCGGGATCGCTCAGGTTGACAATGAATAATAATCTGTGGCCGAAAATTAAAATTAAATCTGAAATAAGATAAAACTCAATACAATTATAAAGGATGTTTTTAAAGCAATTTGAAGATTAGGCTGAAATAATCGCAAAGTTATAAATGTATTGTTAACATTTATTTTTTGATTGAATGCTAAAATGCTGTTTTAATGCATTTATAGCAAAAATAAATTATGCAATTTCAATTAAGTGTTTTTTGTACACTTATAAAATTATAATTTTTATATTTGTCAATTATTTAACCAATTAAGTTTAGAAATGAAAAATTATGTAATAGGATTGGACTACGGAACAGATTCTGTTCGTGCGGTGCTTATTGACACAGAAAATGGGCAGGAGCTGGCATCGAATGTTTCTCATTACAAAAGATGGAAAAACAAACAATATTGTGACGCCTCTATAAATCAATTTCGTCAGCATCCTTTGGATCATATCGAAGGATTGGAAATTACGATTCAAAATGTTGTCAAAGAAAGTAAAGTCGATCCCTCATTGGTTCGCGGAATCTGTATTGATACAACTGGATCTTCTCCAGTTCCAGTTACAAAAGACGGAACGCCATTAGCATTGACAAAAGGTTTTGAAGAAAACCCGAATGCAATGATGGTTTTATGGAAAGATCACACTGCGATAAATGAAGCAAACGAAATCAACGAACTGGCAGTAAGCTGGGGCGGAGAAGACGTGACAAAATATGTGGGAGGAATTTATTCTTCGGAGTGGTTTTGGGCAAAAATCCTTCACATTGCAAGACAAGACGAAGCGGTTAGAAATGCTGCACACACCTGGATGGAGCACTGCGATTTAATGACGTATTTATTGATCGAAGATAAAGATTTAAAAACCTTCAAAAGGAGCCGTTGCGCAGCAGGACATAAAGCCATGTGGCACGCAGACTGGAACGGATTGCCACCAGTTGAATTCTTAGAAAAATTACATCCGTATTTAGCGACTTTGCGCGGTAATTTATACGATGAAACTTACACATCAGATTTAGTTGCTGGAAAATTAAGCAAAGAATGGGCAGACCGTTTAGGACTTTCTACAGAAACTGTTGTGGCTGTTGGAACTTTCGATGCACATTCTGGTGCAGTTGGGGCTAAAATTGAAGAGAATACTTTAGTTCGTGTTATGGGAACTTCAACTTGTGATATTCTTGTTGGTTCTTATGATGAAGTGGGAACAAAAACCGTTCGCGGAATCTGCGGTCAAGTTGACGGATCTGTAATTCCAGGATTTATTGGTCTGGAAGCAGGACAATCTGCTTTTGGTGATTTATTGGCTTGGTACAAAGAATTATTAATGTGGCCAACAGAACATTTATTAGCTTCTTCATCAACTTTGAATGATGCTCAAAAAGAACAATTAAGAGAAGAATTCAGCGATAAATTGATTGTTGAATTAACGAAAGAGGCAGAGAAAATTCCAGTTTCAGAAAGCCTTCCAATTGCTTTGGATTGGATCAACGGACGAAGAACTCCAGATGCGAATCAGGAAGTAAAAAGCGCGATTTCAAATTTATCTTTAGGAACAAAAGCACCTCATATTTTTAAAGCTTTAGTAAATGCAATCTGTTTTGGAGCAAAGAAAATCGTAGACCGTTTTGAAGAAGAAGGTGTAAAAATCGACAGCGTTATCGGAATCGGTGGTGTGGCTCGTAAATCGCCATTCATCATGCAGACTTTGGCAAACGTTTTAAACAAGCCAATTAAAGTGGCAGCTTCAGACCAGACTCCTGCTTTAGGTGCAGCAATTTACGCAGCCGTTGCAGCCGGAATTTATCCTAACGTAATCGAAGCAAGTCAAAAAATAGGAAGCGATTTTGATGGAGAATATTTCCCTCAATTAGATCAAGTAGCGGCTTATAATAAATTGCTTGTAGGCTACGAACAATTAAGTGCTTTTGCAGATCCAACTATTAAAATTTCTCAAAATGAGTTCTCTTTATAAAGATTTAAAACAAGAATGTTACGAGGCCAATATGCAGTTAAATGCATTGAATTTGGTGGTCTATACTTTCGGAAATGTAAGTGCTGTGGACAGAAAAAATGGTGTTTTTGCCATTAAGCCAAGCGGTGTTCCTTACGAAGATTTAAAACCTGAAGATATCGTAGTTGTTGATTTTGACAACAATGTTATCGAGGGAAATCTGCGTCCGTCATCAGACACTAAAACGCACGCTTATTTATACAAAAATTGGCCAAATATCGGCGGAGTTGCGCATACACATGCAACGTATTCTGTAGCTTGGGCACAATCGCAGCAAGATATTCCGATTTTTGGAACCACACATGCCGATCACTTAACAGCTGATATTCCGTGTGCGCCTCCAATGGCAGATCATTTGATTGAAGGAAACTACGAACACAATACCGGAATTCAGATTTTGGATTGCTTCAAAGAAAAAAACCTTTCTTATGAAGAAGTAGAAATGATATTAATCGGAAATCACGGTCCGTTTGCCTGGGGGAAAAACGCAGCAAAAGCGGTTTACAACAGTAAAGTTTTAGAAGTTGTGGCTGAAATGGCGTACTTGACTTTGCAAATCAATCCGAACGCACCAAGATTAAAAGATTCCTTAATAAAGAAACATTACAACCGTAAACACGGAAAAGATTCGTACTACGGACAATAGGATTTTTGTTTCAGGTTTCAGGTTTTTTTGTTTCAAGTTGTTGGAACGTGAAACTTGGAATTTGAAACAAACAAAAACAAAATAATAACATAACAATTCAAACTTTCAGATCCCAACAAAACTTGAAACCTGAAACTTGAAACAAAATAAAAAACAATGATAGATATCTCTCAAAAAGAAGTATGGTTTGTAGTAGGAAGCCAGGAATTATACGGTGAAGAAACACTTAGAAAAGTAGCAGAACATTCTCAAATTATTGCAAAAGGATTAGATGCTTCATCTTCAATTCCGATAAAAGTGGTTTATAAAGATGTGGTGAAATCTCCATCACAAATTTTAGATGTATGCTTGGCTGCGAATTCTGAGAAAAACTGTATCGGAATTATTGCTTGGATGCACACTTTCTCTCCAGCAAAAATGTGGATTGGCGGATTAAATATCCTTAAAAAACCATTATGTCACTTACACACACAGTACAATGCTGAAATTCCGTGGGGAAGCATCGATATGGATTTCATGAACTTGAACCAATCAGCTCACGGAGATCGTGAATTCGGTTTTATTATGTCTAGATTGCGTAAAAAACGTAAAGTTGTAGTTGGACATTGGGAAGACCAAAGAGTTCAAAAACAATTAGGAATTTGGTCAAGAGTGGTTTTGGGTTGGGACGAACTTCAAAACTTAAAAGTAGCTCGTATTGGAGACAATATGCGTGAAGTTGCCGTTACAGAAGGGGACAAAGTTGAAGCTCAAATTCGTTTTGGAATGTCGGTAAACGGATACGATTCATCTGATGTTACGAAACATATTGATAAAGTAACTGACAAAGAATTGAACGATTTATTAGCAGTTTATGAGCAATCATACAACTTAACTGATTCTTTAAAAGAAGGTGGTGCGCAAAGAAGTTCGTTAGTAGAAGCAGCCAAAATCGAATTAGGATTAAGAGCTTTCCTTGAAGAAGGAGGATTTGGAGCTTTCACAGATACATTTGAAAACCTTGGAGTTTGGAGACAATTACCAGGAATCGCAACACAAAGATTAATGGCGGATGGTTATGGTTTTGGTGGTGAAGGAGACTGGAAAACCGCAGCAATGGTAAGAGCTTTAAAAGTAATGTGTATTGGTTTGGAAGGCGGAACTTCTTTCATGGAAGATTACACATACCATTTCACACCACAAAAATCGTATGTTTTAGGATCTCACATGTTGGAAATCTGTCCATCAATCGCTGACGGAAAACCTTCTTGCGAAGTGCATCCTTTAGGAATTGGAGGGAAAGAAGATCCAGCGCGTTTAGTATTCAACTCTCCTGCAGGTGACGCCATCAATGTTTCTCTGGTTGATATGGGAACTCGCTTCCGTTTGATTGTGAACGAAGTAGAAGCAATTAAACCAATGGCAGAATTACCAAAACTTCCAGTTGCGAGAGTTCTTTGGGATTGTAAACCAAATTTAGAAGTGGCAGCAACAGCTTGGATTTTAGCTGGTGGAGCGCACCATACTGTTTACAGCCAATGCATCACAACAGAATATATGGAAGATTTCGCAGACATTGCCGGAATCGAATTATTGGTTATTGATGAAAAAACAACGGTAAGAGAGTTTAAAGATAAAATCAATGCGAACGAAGCGTATTTCCATTTATTCCAACACGGACTTTAATTAGTCATAAAGTCGAAAGTCAAAAGTCTTAAAGTTGAAAAGTGATTGTCTCGCTGAGCGAAGTCGAAGCGCACTATCTTTAAATCTATAATTCTTTTTATTACTTTTAGCATGTTGCATAATTATAGGTAAAATGAAACGCGGATAAAACGGATTTGCTATCGCAAAAGCGCAGATAAAACAGATTTTTATAATTTTAAAAAATCAGTGTAAATCCGCGTCTTCGCGATAGCGAATCGGTTTCATCCGCGTCTAAATAGTAAGCTTGACAAATTACATTTAACATCTAACATTTCACAAACCAAAAAAATATCATTTTATGAATGCATTAAAACGTTGTGTTTTCGGAATTGGCCTTTTAAGTTTGGCTGCAGTTTCAGTTCAATGTAAAGGCGATAAAAAAGCCGATACAGAAAAAGTTTCAGCTGACGCGAAAGCTTTAGTTACAATAGACAAATCAGAATATGGGACTACTGCCAAAGGCGAAAAAGTAGAAAGCTATAAACTGAAAAACCAAAACGGGATGGAAGTTGACATCATCACTTTTGGTGGAAGAATAACCGATTTAAAAGTGCCGAATAAAGAAGGTGTTTCTGAAAATGTAGTAATCGGATTCAGTAATTTGGCACAATACGAAAAAGAAAATCCGTTTTTTGGAGCTTTAATCGGAAGATACGGAAACCGAATTGCAAAAGGGAAATTCACTTTAGATGAAAAAGAATATAAATTAGCGATTAACAACGCACCAAACGCTTTACATGGAGGTCCACAAGGATTTTTTAACGTGGTTTGGAAAGCCGATGAGGTTAAATCTGGTGAAACAGCTTCTTTAAAATTATCGTATTTAAGCAAAGATATGGAAGAAGGTTATCCTGGAAATCTGAAAGTTTTTGTGACTTATACCTTGACAAATGATAATCAGTTAGAAGTGCTTTACGAAGCAACTACAGACAAAAAAACAGTTGTTAATTTAACGCAGCATTCTTATTTTAATTTGTCTGGAGATTTTACCAAAACAATCTTAGATCATGAATTGACTTTAAATGCAGATAAATTAGTTCCGGTAGACGCGACTTTAATTCCGACAGGAAAATTAGAGGATGTAGCGGGAACTCCTTTCGATTTCAGGACGCCAAAATTAATTGGAAAAGATATCAATGCTAAAAATGAGCAATTAGAAAGAGGAAAAGGTTACGACCATTGCTGGGTATTGAACAATCCTGAAAAAGGAAAAACAATTATTGCAAAAGTCTACCACGCAGCAAGCGGAAGGATTATGGAAATGACAACAGACGAACCTGGAATTCAGTTCTACTCTGGAAATTTCCTTGACGGAACTCTACCAATGCCAAACGGAAGAACATTTGCACACAGAACGGGATTGTGTCTAGAAACAGAACATTATCCAGATTCACCAAACCAGAAAAACTTCCCGACAACGGTTCTAAACCCAGGAGAAAATTATAAAACCAAAACTACTTTTAAATTCTCTGTGAAGAAGTAGTTTTATTCTCTGTCAATTAGTTAGTAATTCTCTAAAAAAACCTCGGAAGTTGTAGCTTTCGAGGTCTTTTGTTTTTTTGCCACGAATTCACGAATTTTATATTATGAAATTTGTGAAATTAGATTTTTGTACACATTTCTATTTGCATAAATTCGTGAATTCGTGGCGAAAAAAATTATGGCATTCAAACATCTATTCAGAGCAAAATTAAACTGGACTTCCAGACAAGCTTCAGCAGATTCTTCAAAAAGATTCTACAGCAAAAGCCATCAAATTCAAATTGAAGGAAAACCAGTTTTAGACGTCTCGGCAGCTAAAGCGTTCAAAGGCGATCCAGAATTATACAATCCAGAAGATTTATTGTTGAGCAGTTTAGTTTCTTGCCATATGATGTCCTATTTATATGTCTGCTTTCAAAACGGAATAGAAGTTATCAGTTATTCTGACAATGCCGAAGCTACATTAGAAGTAAATCCAGATGGCAGTGGACGTATTACAGAAGTTCGATTAAATCCAAAAGTTACAATTGTAAACTCAGATAAAGTAGAATTGGCTTTAGAACTGCACCAAAAAGCAAATCAATTGTGTTTTATTGCGAACTCGTGCAATTTTCCTGTTTTGCATAAGGCGAGTTGTGAAATTATAAAAAAGTAGCCAAATACATTATTGTGTTTGGCTACTTTTGAAATAGATTATTTTTTGCTAATATGTATATTCATAAACGTCGGGATTAACTGGCAGACCCGTTTCTTCATATAGAGATTCTTCAGTTGGAAATCCGTTATTGTCATAAATGTATTTGTAGGTAATATTACCTATTAACCCTCCAGCACCATGGTCGCTGGCAATAATATTGTTCGAATTAGTGTTTCCAAAAACAGGTTCATTATCAAGTAAGAGATTAAATCCAATAATATTTTTAAATGGATTGCTTTTTGTATCAAATTCATAATTAGAATAAGAACGTTCTAATACGCTATCGCTGTTTTTTACTTTTTTAACAAGATTGCCATTTTGGTAAGTAAGAATTTCTACAGTGTTTTTCTCTTTAGTTTCAGTACCATTTTTAGAATTTACCAAATAGAATTCTTTGCTAATAGTTCCATTACTATTATAAGTAAATGTGATTTTGTTTTTATAGAGGTCATTCGGAAAATCAGTATCAAATACGTGTGCATATGTTGATGACGACAATTTGTTATCTGTGTAAGTGAAAGTGAATTCATTGATTTTTACATCTTTACCACTCTCAATATTATAACCAATAATTTTAGTTATAAAGTCTCCAGTATAAGTGTAGTCGTATCTTTTAGAGGCAGATGTGGCAGTTTTTATTTTAGCTCCCTCATAAGTAATTGTAATTAAATAGTTGTTTTTTGCACGACCGGAGTCGGTGTATTTTACCGTTTTTGGTAAAATTACTTCAACTTGATTTGAGTTGTCATCATTATTACATGAAGTTAGTGCTAATAGAGTAGCGCAAAAAAAATAAAAAATTTTTTTCATTACTGGATTTGATTTTTCGTTATTACTATTTGAAATAAATTCTTCGTAAAATTATTTCTGTAATACACAATTTGTTGTAGAACAAAACCCTTAAAAAATGTAGTATTTGTTTTGTTTTATTAAAACAACTTAAATAGAATTTAATTTTAAGCAACTAATTTAAATTGAGAAAGCAGAGAATCCAAGTTTATTAATTCGCAATAAAAGTAAATCAATGTTCTATTGCGAACTCGTTCAATTTTCTGTTTTGCATAATGCGAGTTGTGAAGCTGTAAAAATCTAAACAGACATATCTTTGATAGAATTTATACTACAACTATAGGATGTTTTATTCTACAAATAGCACGAATACACGACTGTACTTTTGAACAAAACTTTAATCATAACTTTTGCTTTTAAGAAATTAGGAATTCCTAATAATAGTATTCATTAATCTTTTTATAATGAATTGACTAGCTGCAAATCTTTAGCACAATTACAGAAGACAAACACTTTATAAATTGATTTAATGAGAAAAAAAATAATCTTCTTTTTAATTATTATCTGTATATCAGTTACTGCCTGCTTTACAAACAAAAATAATAATGCTGAAGGTAACTTATCGAGTAATACCGCACAATTTAAAAATTCAAAAGACACCCTATTAAAGCATAATTTGGAGATTAAAAATTCTGAGGACAGCATATTGAATAAATATAGTGTGGAGGCTGAGGAGTCAAATGGAGAAATTTTTATAACCGATAATCAAACTAATCAGAAAGTTAGGTGGGGGAAGGTAGATAATTCTTATAGTGGCCACTATCATTTTGCCGAATATCATAAACCAAACTTATATGTAATCCGAAGATTTGACACAGACGACCCTTGGAAAGATGAATTATGGGTTTATTCTTCACCCAATAATGGTGAATTATTATTCAAACAACAAGGAATTGATTTTCGTGTAAATAAGAAACAAACGCTATTAGCTTATGGTAATGTTGATACCTTAATGATTTTGAATTTAGCCAATAATAAAACAAGTAAAATTAAAATTTCAAAGGAAAATAATAATGAATTGTCTTTGGATGATATGCGCTGGAATTCAAATAAAGATATAATTTGGGGATTATTGGCATTGCCTGCAAGAGGTTACTACAATTTCTTTAGTTATGATTGCAATAAAAAAAAGCTAGAGGAATATGATGTGCCTGAAGATCTTGAAGATTATGACTTAAACCCAAATCTTGGTTTGCTTTTGTATAGTGACTTTCCCATTATTTTTGATTCTGATGCAAGTGAGGATTTACTAAAGTCTAAAACTAAAATTCATTTATATGTTTTAGATCTACGAACAAATAAAAGAAAGCTTATAAAGACAAGTATAGCAAAAGAATTTTCCCCTAAGTGGATCACTAAAGATGTAATTGAGTATAATTCATTGACTTCAAATAAAAGGGAAAGAATTAAATATATAAAATAAGATGCTTTAAAGGCGGTTATTAGAATTAAAATGTAAAAAATAAATAGTACGATGATGTTTAAAAATTTTACAATATTAATATTAATTTCGATTCTGTTGGGTGGTAATTCTTATGGGCAGAGCAATACCAACAAAACGGCAACCATTCAACAAACAAGACAAGTTTTTAAGCAGATCAATGAATATAAGAACTATAAAATTGTCACGATTGAAAACGGCTATGAATTTTTAGGCGAAGCAACAGATGGAGGCGGCGAATTGAAAGGTTTTTACAGAGGCGATAGCTTGAAAAAGATTATTGAGTGGGTTGGTTTATCAAATAGGATTGTTCAAACAGAATATTACTTTGACAAAGAAAAATTAGTGTTTGTATATTCCGCAGAGCGTCGGTTCAATGAACAGTCAAATATAGCAAATGAAATGACCACAACTCTTGTCTTTGAAGGGCGTTATTACTTCACCAACAGTAAGCTAATAGACACGATTCTTGCCTACAAAGGAATTCCTAAAGGAACAGAAGACAAGCGGAATTTTTTAGCTATAAGCCGAGAATATGCCCTACTATTAAAGAAAAAGATAATATAATATGAACCGTAAAAGAGTCAAAATAAAACGCAGTATATTTTTTTTGATGCTTGCAGTCGTAATCTCATTTTCTTCTTACGGACAAAATACCAACACTGATGTAAATGCAACTGTCCAAATTGATACCATTCCGGAATTATCTGCTTTCATGAAATTATCATTAGGAGAACGCATAATGGATAAAGGAATTAAAAAATATAACAAACGGTATCTCCATTTTAAATATAATCGAAGTCGATATAATTTGGAACATTATAAAAATGATGAAAAGATAACCGGTTTTTCAAATGCAGAAGAACGTTTTGGTAATGTGCTATTTGGGGAATGCAAATGCATATTAAGAGATGACGAAGTCAGCATAGAAATGGAAAAAATTTACAAAGATCCTTTAAGTGGAATAGGGTTTAGAATTGAAGTACAAGTTGAAGAGATCTCAAGTAGATTTTATCTAATTCGAATTGGCAATCAAAACGGTTTTAAGTCAACTAGTGAAAAGGAGTTGGATAGGCACTACGTCATACCTATGGAAGAGCAACAATTAATATTAAACAATCCATCACCTTATAAAAAAGGCCAGCAACTAACAGGGTATTTTAAATTTAAATCAGAAAACTATGAGAAACCTATTTACATTTATATGATAGAAGAAGAAGATGATTCAGATAAGAAAGATACCCATTATTTGAAAGGTGTGATTCATTTTACGTGTAAATTGCAGTCGGTTGTAGATTGATAGCTAATAAGTAATTTAACAATGCTCGAAAGTAAAACTCGTAATCAATTAAAGAAAAGTGCGATTATCAAAATACGTATAGCGCAGGCTGCAGGTTTGTGTTTTGTTGCATTCAATGCTTTTTTTTGTTTGATTTTTATAGGGATGGCTTGGATCGCAGGTGCAAAGAATTTTTCTGCTTTTTTTGAATTAACCACTGTTCTTAATTGTGTGATAGTGGTTGTACTAATTGTTTGGCTTCAATGGAAAAGTAGAATTGCTTCGATTCTATTGTTCCTTCATCTAATTTTTGTTGTTGTGGATTTAGATATTGCAAGTAGAGGTTTTAATATGGTAATGGTATATTTTATGTTTTTGGGATTTGCTTATACAATTGGAATAAAAGGCACTGTGGATTACAATAAATTGAAAAATTTATGAGTTAACGTAGTTTTAAAATAAAAAAAACCTCTTCGAAAGAAGAGGTTTTTTTGTACCCGGAGCCGGAGTCGAACCGGCACGGTTTCCCACAGGTGTTTGAGACCAGCGCGTCTACCAATTCCGCCATCCGGGCTTAGCAGACGAAAAAACAATCAAAAGAGATTATTTTAACGCAATAGAATGAAGTCATAAATGGCGTCATTCCTTTAACACGGTGCAAATGTAAAAAATAAAATTAAACATTCTAATAAAAATACTTAATTTTTTGCTTTCAGTCTTCGATAAATTTTCTAAATTTGCAGCTCGTTAAAACGAAGCACACACAACTAACTACATCCGAGACATTTAAGCGTATCGAGCTTTTTAGAAATGATAGAGTAAAATTCTATTAAATGTAACGGAATAAAACAACACATTATAATGTCGCACCTAGAACCAGAAGCTAAAATTTTTGCTTGTTCACAAAGTGTTTATCTTGCAGAAAAAATTGCAAAAGACTACGGGATTCCGTTAGGAAAAGTAACGATGTCAACGTATAGCGATGGAGAATTTCAGCCGTCTTACGAAGAGTCAATCAGAGGTTTACGAGTTTTCATCGTATGTTCAACTTTTCCAAGTGCCGATAATCTGATGGAATTGTTGTTAATGATTGATGCTGCAAAACGCGCATCGGCAAGACACATTACAGCTGTAATGCCTTATTTTGGTTGGGCAAGACAAGATAGAAAAGACAAACCAAGAGTTCCGATTGGAGCAAAGTTAGTAGCAAATCTATTAACAGCTGCAGGAGCAACAAGAATCATGACAATGGATCTGCACGCAGACCAAATTCAAGGATTCTTTGAGAAACCAGTAGATCATTTATTTGCGTCTACAATCTTTTTACCATACGTAGAAAGTTTAAAATTAGAAAATCTGACAATTGCATCTCCAGATATGGGAGGTTCAAAAAGAGCATATGCTTACTCTAAGTTTCTAGAATCAGATGTAGTGATCTGTTACAAACAAAGAAAAGCAGCCAACGTTATCGACACTATGGAGCTTATTGGTGAAGTAAAAGGACGTAACGTAATCTTAGTAGACGACATGATTGATACAGGAGGAACTTTAGCGAAAGCGGCAGACCTAATGATCGAAAAAGGAGCACTAAGCGTAAGAGCAATTTGTACACACGCTATTTTATCTGGCGGTGCGTACGAGAAAATTGAAAACTCAAAACTAACAGAATTAATCGTAACAGATTCAATTCCGTTAAAGAGAGAATCAAAGAAAATAAGAGTGGTAAGCTGCGCGCCTTTATTTGCTGAGGTAATGCAAATGGTTCACCACAACAATTCCATCAGTGGAAAATTCATTATGTAAAAGCAGTAAGCTTTAGGCTTTAGGCCGTAAGCTTAATTACTTTGCATAAAAAGCCTAAAGCATATTGCTTAAAGCTTACAGCAAAATAGAATATTTATTAATAACTATATTTTTTTTACAATGAAATCGATTACAATTAAAGGATCAGAAAGAGAAAGCGTGGGCAAAGTGTCAACTAAAGCCTTACGTAATGCTGGAGCGATTCCTTGCGTGTTATACGGAGGAAATCAAGCAGTACACTTCTCAGCAGACGCTGCAGCGTTCAAAAACTTGGTTTACACTCCAAATGCACACACAGTTGTGATTGAGCTTGGAAAAGGAAAATCATTCAATGCAATTTTGCAAGATATCCAAGTTCACCCAGTAACTGACAAAATTTTACACATCGACTTCTTCCAATTATTTGATGATAAAGAAATCACAATGGAAGTTCCTGTGAAAATCGTTGGTACATCTAAAGGTGTTCTTGCGGGAGGTGTTTTACGTTTGAACCAACGTAAATTAAAAGTTAAAGCTTTACCAGCAAATCTTCCTGATTTCGTTGAAGCTGATATCACTCCACTTGAAATGGGTAACAAATTATACGTTACTAAAGTTGGAAAACCTGATTACAAAATTATGCACCCAGACAACACAGTTGTTGCTCAAGTAAGAATCTCTCGTGCTGCGATGAAAGCTGCTCAAGAGGCTGCAAAAGCTGCAAAAGCTCCTGCAAAAGGAAAGAAAAAATAATTTTTTTCACACAATACGAAAAGCCTCAATCTTACGATTGGGGCTTTTTTTTTAAAAAGACGCTAAGTTTCTAAGATTCTAAGTTCAAAGTCTTTGCTATTAGCCATAAGTTTTTTTTTTTAAAGCAAGCCAAGATTTTTTGTTTGAAGCGCAAGCAATATCTAATATTAAGTTCGCAAAGCTATGTCTAAATCAAGCTTTGGGATTTTAATCTAATAGATTTCTCAAATTAGATAAAAACTTTGCGTACTCTGCGAAAACTCTTTGCTACCCATAGCTATCGGGATTGCGATCAAACCACGACGAGCAAGGAATTATCTAAATTGACACATTCCCAAATTCTCTAATTATTTTTTGTAGCAGAAAATCCCGTTTCATAAAAAGTAACGTTCCTGCCATTCGCTAAATCTTTTCCTGGTTAAAGAAACCAGAAAAAGGATACCGCTCCTGTCAGGGCTAGCGAGAAAGAATCTTTTCTATAAGTTTCTAAGTGCTAAGGTGATAAGACGCTAAGATATTTCTCCATGCAAAACCTTTGCGAACTTTTTTAAGATTAAGATTTTAAGCCCAAAGCTTTTTAATTTCTTTGCGTTCTCTGCGTAAAACCTTTGCTCCCGATAGCTATTGGGATTGCGGTCAAATCACGACCAACAGGAAATTATCTAATTGACACATTTTCTAATTCCCTAATTAACCTTACTTTTGCCAAATGATAAAATGGATAACAAAACTGTTTTCATCAACACCAAAAGAAGAGAACATAGATAATATGAAAAAATACTTAATTGTAGGTTTAGGAAATATCGGAGCCGAATATGTAAACACCAGGCATAACATCGGATTTAAAGTACTTGACTTTTTAGCCAAAAAAGAAGGTCTTTCATTCGAAACCGTAAAACTAGGTTCGATGGCAGAGTATAAATTTAAAGGAAGAACCTTTTTTCTTTTAAAACCAAACACTTACATGAATCTAAGCGGAAAAGCAGTAAAATATTGGATGGATAAAGAAAACATTCCGTTAGAAAATATTTTGGTCATTACAGACGATTTAAATCTGTCATTCGGAACAATCAGGATAAAACCAAAAGGAAGTGATGGCGGTCACAACGGACTAAAGAATATCAATTTGGTATTGAATACACAAAATTATACCCGTTATAGATTTGGTATCAGCGATCAATTCAAAAAAGGACAGCAGGTAGATTATGTTTTAGGAGAATGGAATGCCGAAGAAGAGGCAAAACTGCAAGAGCGTTTAGAGATTTCAGCAGAAATAATTAGAACTTTTGGAACGGCAGGATTAGAAAACACTATGACTACGTTTAATGGAAAATAAAGATTTTCAAGTGTTTATGTAATAAAAACGTAAAATATCAGTTAATTAAATTCAATTATAACGAAATAGTATTTTCAATTCCAAAGTTAAATGTCTAAATTTGGATAAATTATTTATAAACCATAAAAATCATAATACCATGGCTTTTGAATTACCACAATTACCTTATGCATACGATGCGTTAGAACCACATATTGATGCACGTACAATGGAAATCCATCATACAAAGCACCACAATGCATATACTACAAATCTTAACGCAGCGATTGCTGGAACAGATTTAGAAGGAAAAACAATCGAGAATATCTTAATCAACTTAGATAAATCAAACGCAGCAGTTCGTAACAATGGTGGAGGTTTCTACAACCACAATTTATTCTGGACTGTAATGTCTCCAAACGGAGGAGGTTTACCAACAGGTGATTTATTGGCTGCAATTGAGGCTTCTTTTGGATCATTTGAAGAATTTAAAGCAAAATTTGCTAAAGCGGGTGCTACACAATTTGGTTCTGGATGGGCTTGGTTAACAGTTCAAAAAGGAGGAAAATTAGAAGTTGTTGGAACTCCAAATCAAGACAATCCATTAATGCCAGAAGTTGCTGGTAACGGTGGAACTCCAATCTTAGGAATGGACGTTTGGGAACACGCTTATTACTTAAACTACCAAAACAGAAGACCAGATTATATTGAAGCTTTCTTTAGTGTAATTAACTGGACAGAAGTTGCTAGAAGATTTGCTTTAGATAAATAGTCTAAGAGAAAATAGAATAAAGAACATAGAGAAAAGACGAGTGCTGATAAGTGCTCGTCTTTTTTGTTTATCTATTTTCTTTCTTCTATATTCTTTGCTCTAAAAGGAAAAATAAAAAAGGTGGAATTTCTTCCACCTTTTTTGCCCCAAATCTACCATAAACTTAACCTACTAATGTTATGGTCTTATAAAGGTATGAAAGTAATTATTTTAAAAGAAATTTTTCGGACAAAGTACCGCTATATCCGATTAAAAGCCTGTATTGAAGGTTTTTGGATATTACAACATTATTACAATAAAAAAGGCGGAATTTCTTCCGCCTTTTTTGCCCCAAATCTACCATAAACTAACCTACTAATGTTATGGTTCAGTAAATGTATGACGGGTATTTTTGTAAAGAAAATTTTTCAGATAAAGCGCACGTAAATTCGATAAACAACACATAACTAATTGTTTTTCAGCCTTTTGAGTGTTAAAAATAAAAAAGGTAGAATTTCTTCCACCTTTTTTGCCCCAAATTTACCATAAACTAACCTGCTAATGTTATGGTCTAGTAAATTTATGGTAGTTATTTTTTTGAAGAAAAATTTTTAGATGAAAGGTAAGTATATCCGATTAAGAGATATAATTAACTGTTTATAAATAAGTTGAGTTTATTCCAATAAAAAAGGTGGAATTTCTTCCACCCTTTTTGCCCCAAATCTACCATAAACTTAACCTACTAATGTTATGGTATCTCAAAAGTATCATAGCTTTTCAATTTCACCAAAGAAATAGGATGAACGGCAAAAAAAACCGATGAAATGCACAATTTAACCTTTTGTTAGTATTTTATTAATAAGCTCGAGCATCTTTTCCTTCATAAAAATTCATGAAGGCACGGTTTACAACTCGATTTCCACCTGGAGTTGGGTAATCTCCTGTGAAATACCAATCACCTAAATTTTTAGGACATGCTTTATGTAAATCGTCTACCGTTTGGAAGATAATTTTAACTTCAGCATTAATTTCTGGTGAGCTTAACATTTCTGCAATTTTATCTGAGATTTCCTCATCTGTAAATTGATCGTAAATTTCTGTTACATAATTTACAACATCTTTGTCAAGGAAATTTTCTTGTGCTTTACATTTAGCATAAACTTCGTCTACAATATGGTATAAGTTTCTTTCTTTCAATAAAGCAAGTGCTGCTCTAAAGGCAACCAAACCTTCTAATTTCGCCATATCGATTCCGTAACAGTCAGGATAACGGATTTGTGGTGCAGATGAAACGATAACAATACGTTTTGGTTTCAAACGGTCCATCATTTTAATGATACTCATTTTCAATGTAGTACCACGAACAATACTATCATCAATAATTACCAAATTGTCTTCTGGCTTAATTACGCCATAAGTAACATCGTAAACGTGAGCCACTAAATCGTCACGGCTGCTGTCTTCAGTAATAAAAGTCCTAAGTTTGGCATCTTTAATGGCAACTTTCTCCGTACGTATTTTTACACATAAAAGTTCCTGAAGCGTTTCAGCAGTTAGTGTATTTCTGTTTTCTAAAATATAATTGTTTTTTCTCTGATTCAAGAAATCCTGTGCCGCTTCTACTAAACCATAAAATGAAGTTTCAGCCGTATTTGGAATATAAGAGAAAACAGTGTTGTCTGTATCGCTGTCAATTGCTTTAAGGACAGCAGGTAAAATTAATTTTCCTAAATCCTTACGCTCTTGATAGATTTCGGCATCACTTCCTCTTGAGAAATAAATTCTTTCGAATGAACAAGCTTTTTTAACAGTCGGTTCCAAGATTTGATTCATAGAAACTTTTCCGTTTTTCTTGATAATCAAAGCATTTCCTGGATCGATTTCTTGTACGCTTTCAAAAGGAACATTAAAGACAGTTTGAATAACGGGTCTTTCAGAAGCTACAACTACAACTTCGTCATCTTGATAAAAGTAAGCTGGACGAATTCCGGCAGGATCTCTAAAAACAAAAGCATCCCCATGACCTAATAAACCAGCCATAGCATAACCTCCATCTAAGTTTTTAGCCGAACGAGCTAAGATTTTGGCAATATCCAAACGTTCTGCAATTACTGGCGAAGCTTCTCTTTTTGAATAACCTTCAGCTTTACAGTCCTGGTACAATTGCATTACTTCCTTATCTAAAAAGTGACCAATTTTTTCCATTACGGTAACAGTATCAGCCATTTCTTTTGGATGCTGACCTAATTCAACCAGATTTTCGAAAAGTTCTTTAACATTTGTCATATTAAAGTTCCCTGCTAAAATCAAGTTACGGTGCATCCAGTTGCTTTGACGTAAAAATGGGTGAACACTTTCAATGCTGTTTTTTCCGAAAGTTCCGTAACGAACGTGACCTAAAAACAATTCTCCAACATAAGGAATATTTGCTTTTAGTTCTTTCATGTCGTCACCCAATTCAGGATTCGCTTTTAACTCTTCGCTGATACGTTCATTGATTTGTTTAAAAACGTCTTGTATTGGCTGTGCATGATTCGAACGAACTCTGCTGATGTAGCGCTGACCAGGATCAACGTCTAGTTTAATGCTTGCAAAACCAGCTCCGTCTTGACCACGGTTATGCTGTTTTTCCATCATTAAATACATTTTCTGGATTCCGTAGAAAGCAGTTCCGTATTTTTCTTTATAATATTCAAGCGGTTTAAGTAGTCTAACTAAGGCTATCCCACATTCGTGTTTTAAAGCGTCGCTCATTGTTTTTTGTTATTTGTGTGTTGTTGTAAGTTGTGTGTATTAACGTAATAAAAAAGCCCCGTTTTATCGAGGCTCTTAGGCATTATATTTCTATATCAAACTGAGTTAACGACTTAAATTGCTGTAATCGAATCGCCACCTCGGCTTTGCTTAATGTTTCCATCCTTTCAGTTCCAAATTTCTCTACACAAAACGAAGCTAAATTTGAACCGTAAATAATTGCGTTTTTCATGTTTCCAAATGAAATGTTTTCGCTTTGCGCAATAAATCCAGAGAAACCACCTGCGAAAGTGTCTCCAGCTCCTGTTGGATCAAAAACATCTTCTAATGGTAAAGCTGGTGCAAAGAATACTTCTCTATTGTGGAATAAAAGTGCTCCGTGTTCTCCTTTTTTGATCACCACATATTTTGGTCCCATATCTTGAATTTTTGCAGCTGCTTTTACTAATGAATATTCACCAGAAAGTTGTCTTGCTTCTTCGTCATTGATTGTAATAACATCTACACGTTTAATAACGTCTAATAATTCTGGAAGAGCGCAGTCCATCCAAAAATTCATAGTGTCTAAAACCACTAATTTTGGTTTTTTCTCCATTTGATCTAAAACACTGCTTTGTACTAATGGGTGTAAGTTTCCTAACATTACCACATCAGCATCTTTATAGTTTTGAGGAACTTTTGGCTGAAAATCAGCTAAAACGTTCAATTCAGTAACAAGAGTGTCTCTAGAATTTAGGTCGTTGTGGTATAAACCGCTCCAGAAAAAGGTTTTTCCTCCTTTTACGATTTCGATACCAGAAATGTCAATATTTTTTGAAGTTAAAAGATCTAAATGTTCTTGAGGAAAATCGTCGCCAACTACAGAAACAATGGCCGATTGCAAGTTAAAAAATGATGCTGATAATCCGATGTAGGTTGCAGCACCACCTAAAATTTTATCTGTTTTTCCGAAAGGAGTTTCAATCGCGTCGAAAGCAACTGTTCCAACAATCAATAGTTTATTCATTTTATGAATTTCGAATTAGGGTGCAAAGATACTTCATAAGTTACAATATTGCAACGGTTTAGGTTCGCAAATTTTTCTTAAAAAAATGACAACGATTTCGAGGTAAAACTATTGTAAATGAATTGGTTAAATTTGATCTTTTTGAAAGCTTAAAATAGGTTTTCTGGATTTAAAATGCAATTTATATTTTGAAAATGTTTTTGCTTAGATTTGTTTAAATGTGAAATCTCAACTATGAAGAAAATTAGCTTTTTATTAGTGCTTTGTATTTTATTTTCTTGCGAAAGAAAGGAATCTAATTTTTCTAAGGAAATGATTGAGAAATTAGCGAGTCAAGATAAGGAAAAGGAAGAATCTGTGGTATTTATTCCTTATACACTTTCGGATATCTATTTGAAGACAAGTAATAATAAAATTTTAATGACTGATGTAAATTCTTTGTACGCATCTTATAAACTGTATTACTCGAAAAAATACAAATCGTATAAAGTGTTTTTAGAAACATTTCTTGATGAAAATTTTGTATTTGATGAAAAGTCAAAATTAATTTTTTCAAGAAAGTTTAAAGTAGATCAAAAAATAGAAAAAGAATATTCAACTTTGGGATTTGATGGATTTTTAGAAAAATATTCAGAAGCATCATCTAGAAAAGAAAGAGTCGAGCTCAATAAAAGTAATTTAGAAAATGAAGAATATTTTACAGTAAAATTTTTTCTTTACTTAAATAAATACGATATTAGTGTTGATGATATGCACGCAAGAGAGTTTATAATTAAAAGAGAAAATTCTTTCATATAGAATTAAAATGCTTTTCTATTTCAAATTTTTTCTTCTCCCATCTCGTATAAAATTCTTTTAAAGATATTCGAGGAGATTTTTCTGCATTTTTTATCCACGCTTTGAAATCTTCGTCAGATAAATTGCATCCTATTTTACTATTTCTCTTTTCATTACAGCTCATATTTCTTGTCAAAATAATTCTTCAAAACCCCAACTTGAACTAATATCATAATAGGAACAATTAATATAGCGTATAACATATTTTTAGAAAAATGAATTCCAGAAAATGCCGTAGAAACTTTGTTGGAGTATAATTTTCCGATTTGGTCAATTTTAAGATTGCTTTCTGAAACTGAAAAAAGAGAAACATAAACAATAAGAAAAGCCACAGTTAGTCCGATAGCAATCCAGACCGGTTTTGAAATTAAAGGTTTGTATGCTATACGTTTTTTCTCTTCTAAAATTTGAACATTCGCCATAATTTTAGAAGTAAAATCTATTGATGGTGACTGCAGTTTTTCTTCAGCCATCATTTTGTCAATAAGTTGTTCTATATTTTTATCGCTCTCTCTCATAACATTCTATTATTTCTGGTTCTAACTGCTGTCTCAAAATTACAGCTAATTTCTGTCGGCTCCTAAATAATTTTACTTTCGCATTATTGGCCGAAATATTCATGATTTTTCCGATTTCCTCTAGATTCTGATCATCAAAATAAAACAAGGTTAAAAGGAAGTTTTCATCACTGGGTAATAAATTTAAGCTTTTCTGAATGGTTTGTTTTCGTTCTTTTTCTTCTAAAGCGCTCAAAGCATTATCCATTGTTTTTATTAAATGAGAAGAAAATTCGTCTATTGAAATATTTAAATCTTCTTTTTTATTTTTCTTTAAACGGTCTAGACAGGTATTATAAGCAATTTTATAAATCCATGTCGAAAATTTAGATTCTCCTTTAAATTTAGTCAGCGAACTGTAAATTTTTATAAATGTGTCTTGTGCAACTTCTTCTGCTTCTTCTCGGTTTTTAACCATTTTTAGAGCCAAACTAAAGATCATATCTTTATAACGATCCACAAGAAAGGCAAACGCATTGGTCTCGCCCTGCAGGATTTTGTCGATATAATGTTGATCATGTATTGTACTCATAATATATAGGACGACGAGTTGTTTGTTTTGGTTACAAGAAATTTGAAAAATAAATTAGAAAATTAGAAAATGCTAACTTTAAAATTCTTTTATAATTCAAATCCAATTTTTTCTTCGATCGAAATAAGAATATCGTAGAGAAATGGAAGCAATTCAGCTTTGACAAAGTTAGCGAGTTACGTAAAAAATAGTGTTATTGAATTAGCTGATTATCAGTGGTTTTATGATTGTCTAATTGGCAAATTTTCTAATTTTCTAATTTTTTTCTCAAAACCTGTAACCTCAATTTAAAAAGCGTCGTCATATGGGATATATCAATCAATTAAAACGTAAATATCATGGATGACAAAATTTTAATTCCAATCAGCTTTTTCTTAATGGTCTTTGGGATCGTTTATTTAATTTATTCAACAAGAAACAGAGAACGTTTGGCTCTTATAGAAAAAGGAGTAGATGCGAGTATCTTTTTGCAAGGAAAAGGAAGCGGAGTTCCAGCTTGGAAAATATTTGTTGTAAATATGGCTTTCTTATTAATAGGAAGTGGCGTCGGAATTTTTCTTGCTTTACTGATCACAACGTACACTTCTTTAAATGACGGTGCTGTTTATCCTTCAATTATATTTATAATGGCAGGTATAGGACTTTTAACTGGTTTTAAAACGGCTAAAGATTTAGACAAAGAGTAACTAACTTTTAAGTTAGCACAAAAAAACGCATCAGTAATTTGATGCGTTTTTTTATAATAATTTAGAATCAGTGTTTTCGTAATAAGAATCAATCGAAAGTTTGGGTTGCATAGACGCCATAACAGCCAATTGATCGCAGCGTTCGTTTTGCGGATGGTTGTTGTGACCTTTAATCCATTTAAAGTCAACTTGATGTTTTCGGTACACAATTAAAAAGCGTTTCCAGAGATCGGCATTTTTCCTTCCTGCAAAACCTTTTTTCTCCCAGCCAAGCACCCATTTTTTCTCAACAGAATCTACCACATATTTAGAATCTGAAACGACAAGGACTTTCATATTCGGCTTTTTCAGCTTTTCCAAACCTACAATTACAGCTAGAAGTTCCATCCTATTATTAGTAGTCAGACGAAAACCTTCGTAAAATTCTTTTTTGTGTGGCGTTCCGACTAATTCCATGACGACTCCGTAACCTCCATTTCCTGGATTTCCTTTTGCGGCGCCATCTGTATATATATGTACTTCGTGAATCATTTTAGACTTCTTAGATTTTTGGACATTATTAGACTTCTTAGATGTTAGATCGTTAGATTTTCTTAAAGTCTAATGATCTAAACAATTTATTGTTCTAATTGTCTTAGATTTTTAGACATTTTAGATTTCATAGATATTAGATCGTCAGATTTTCTAAGAAGTCTGATGATCTAAACAATTTATTGTTCCAATAATGTCTTAATGATTTCTGGAAAATGTTTTTGTTCGAGTTCATGAATCTTTTCTGCAACTGTTTCTGGAGTATCTTCATCGGTTAGGGCAACATTTGCTTGAAAGATAATAGCGCCTTCGTCATAGTTCTCATTAACATAATGAATAGAGATTCCGGTTTCTTTCTCTTTATTATTTACGATTGCTCTATGTATGTGCATCCCGTACATTCCTTTACCTCCATAATTAGGCAAAAGAGCAGGATGAATATTAATTATTTTGTTAGGATATTGTTCAACTATGTTTTCAGGGAACTTCAATAAGAAACCAGCAAGAATTATCAAATCTGGGTCGATTTCTTGCACTTTTTGTAGTACGTTTCTCTCTAAAAGTTCGTTTTTTGAGAAGATTTCAACAGGAATTTGATGATTTTTTGCTCTTTCAATCACTTTTGCCGAAGCATTATTTGTAAAGACCGAAACGACCCTTGCAATATTTGTGTTCGAAAAATATTTTATAATGTTCTCTGCGTTAGTTCCTGATCCTGAGGCGAAAACGATAATTTTTTTCATAAAGCTGTGTGTTTTGAGACTGCAAAAAACGGAATAAAAATCGAAAATAAATAGCTTTAAAAGACCTTTCTTGAAATTAATTTTATAAATTAGTATCACATTTATAAACTAAATAGTTGTTTTAAAATAAAGTTTTTTATTTTTGCCAACAAATTAAATTCTAAAATTAAAGATTATGTCAGACA